>ERZ1090862.479-NODE-479-length-17910-cov-5.088771_pt1 | contig 17910 bp, 19 predicted proteins | sample MGYA00478481_ERZ1090862 | MGnify/ENA primary metagenome ERZ1090862 (study PRJEB33644, sample SAMEA5815745) | chicken gut metagenome | biome: Chicken; feature: Gastrointestinal Tract; material: Caecum | place: Ireland | collected 2019-01-01 | study: A study of the... | reverse complement strand
TGTACGCTGCCACAGACACGATGGCCAGAGAGAGCATCTGGCTTACCGACCCTGACATTTCAAACAGAAGGATAATCCCGGTGATAGGCGCCCGTACAATGGCCGTGAAAAAGCCTGCCATGGACAGAAGGACAAAATTATTTATATATACCGGATCAAGTCCCAGCAGTTCCACTCCCGCCATGGCAAATGCGCCTCCGGCCAGCGCTCCCAGGATCAGCAGAGGGAAGAAGATCCCTCCCGGCGCTCCGGAGCCGAAACTGACTGCGGAAAACAGAAGTTTTACGATAAAAGTGATAATCACCAGTCCCAGAGCCATCTCTCCGCCTGTCAGGGACACGATCAGATTATTGCCGCTCCCAAGGACGGAAGGCATCACAAGGCCGGCGGCTCCCGCGGCCAGGAAGGCGATCACAAGGCGCCCTGTCACTCCCAGGAAAGCAGGTTTTTTATACAGATCCTGTGCCTTGAGCATAAGACGGTTGTAGAAAGCGCCCAGCACGCCCAGAAGCGCCCCCAGGATCAACAGCATCCAGTAATAATCCTGGGGAAGGGCATGCTCCAGCCGGAACTGGAAGACCGGATCAATGCCGATAATATGTGAGGAAACAAAATCCGCGGTTACCGACGCCGTCATAACGGAAATCAGAATACTCACGGAGAACCCTTTATGTATCTCTTCCAGAGAGAACATCATCCCCGCAAGCGGCGCGTGAAAGGCAGCCGCCAGTCCCGCGCTCGCCCCGCAGGTCATCAGGTATTTTTCTTCTGTCCTGTCCCGGTCAAGGAGACGGGAAATCCCCTGTCCCGTCATTGCGCCAAGCTGGATCGACGGGCCTTCCCTTCCCAGGGAAAGACCGCCCAGAATACAGAGGAATCCTCCCAGAAATTTGGCGGGAAGCACGCGTTTCCAGTTTTCAGAGATTTTGCCGAGTATATCTCCTTCCACCTGCGGAATTCCGCTGCCCGATATCATAGGCTCCATCTTCACCAGTTTTCCCACGATCAGCGCAAGCACTGCCAGCACGGCAAACCATCCGGCGATCCGCAGGGGATTTCCCTGAATATAATCCAGTATCCGGTTCAGCGCTTCCCCCGCGAAAGTGAGAGCCAGACGGTAAAGAAGCACGACCAGTCCTCCCACGGCTCCCACGAGCAGGCCTTCGCCGATCAGGATTACCGGAAAACGCTGCGCTCGTCTGATCGTATACGACGTATCTTTTTTCATAAACTTCCTCCTCTAGAGACGGATCAGCATGGAGAACAGGACCGTGATGATCCCGCAGATTCCGATGGCGAGACCGCTCATTGCGCCCTCCACTTCTCCGATCTCAATGGCCTTCGACGTCCCCACCGCATGGCTGGAAGCACCGATTGCGAGCCCCGCAGCCACCGGATCTGTAATATGGAATATTTTAATAAGGAACGGAGCAAGAATGCCTCCCAGAATCCCCGTTCCGATCACAGCCACAACAGTGATCGGAACCACACCGCCGGCCGGTTCCGCGATGCTCACGGCGATAGGGGTGGTTACGGATTTTGGCAGAAGCGATACGGTCAGGCTGTCATCAAGTCCGAACAGCCTGCACATCAGGTATACACTCGCCATGGATGCCGCGGAACCGGCGGCGCATCCGGTCAGAATGGGGAGCCAGTACTCTCTCAGGATCTGACGTTTTGTGTAGATGGCAACAGCCAGACAGGCCGTGGCCGGCGCCAGGAACATATTGATGATCTCGCCCCCTGCATTGTAGGATTCATAGGGAATTCCGAAAACAAGCAGTACCCCTGATGTAAGTACGATAGCGATAATCAGAGGGTTGCATATCGGTGTTTTGAGTTTCTGGTTCAGTTTTACCCCGATTCCGAATGTGATCACGCTCAGGGCAACTCCGAAATACGGTGATGCAAACAGTTCTTTCAAGATTTTTTCCTCCTCCGTAACAGCCGCATGGTAAAGGTGACTGTATAGGCTGTCACCACGAAAGTTATGACCGTGGACACAGCGCAGATAACAATCAGCTGCACCAGAGCGTTCTCCAGAATGTCCAGATAGTTGATGATGCTGACCCCCGCAGGGATAAAGAAAAAGGACATGTTTTCCAGAAGAAAATCCGCCTTTTCCTGAATGTGTTCGATTTTCAGTATTCCCGCAGCCAGACAGAAAAACAGCAGGATCATTCCGATAATACTGGCCGGGAAAATTCCCGGGAAGAATTCTTCGATGACCATGCTGATCCAGCAGACGGAAAATATGATGCCAATCTGTTTTATGATCTTCATCTGTTCTCTTTCCTTTATTTTATTTTCGGGCAATGTGGTGCATATTTTCTGCTTCTTCCGAATGCCCACAGAATAAAATACCACCCTCCGCATCGCTGTGTCAACGTATATGTTTTTTATCCGTGGAATTTCATTCTTGACAATCTCCCATATATGTTTTATGATACAGTTGTTTTCACACTTTAAACAGCTAAAATTTTACAGTGTGAAGTAAGATTGATCAATATTTATCAATTTATCAGGTAAAACTACTGGAGGATTCAGAAATGATTATTGTATTAAAACCGCATACCACGGAAGAAAATATAGCACGGGTGGAAAATCTGGTAAAAAACCGTGGACTTGATACGCATATTGTCCGGGGAACTGAAATGACGATCATCGGATGCATCGGAGATACTACTCTCATTGATCCCAGGCAGTTCGAAGTAGACAGCTGTGTCGACAAGGTCATGCATGTTCAGGAACCTTATAAGCTTGCCAATCGTGCGTTTCATCCGGAGGATTCTGTTATCGATGTATCCGGAGTAAAGATCGGAGGCGGACACCTTGGTCTTATCGCCGGCCCCTGCTCTGTCGAATCATTTGACCAGGTTCTCGAGGTCGCCAGAGCTGCAAAAGCTTCCGGTGCCAACCTTCTCCGCGGAGGCGCTTTCAAACCGCGGACCAGCCCCTACTCCTTCCAGGGTCTCGGACTGGAAGGACTGGATATCCTCTGCGCGGTAAAAGAAGAGGTCGGTCTTCCGATTGTAACAGAACTCATGTCTCCGCAGTATCTTGATATTTTCAATGAAAAGGTCGATCTTATCCAGATCGGCGCCCGCAACATGCAGAACTTTGATCTGCTGAAACAGCTCGGCCAGGTGGATCGTCCGATCCTTCTGAAGCGCGGACTCAATGCAACCTATGAGGAATGGATCATGTCGGCCGAATATATCATGGCATCCGGCAATGAGAATGTTATCCTCTGCGAACGCGGCATCCGCACATTTGAAACATACACAAGAAATACCCTGGATCTCCAGAGCATTCCGGTTCTCCGCAAAAAAACTCACCTGCCCGTGGTTGTAGATCCCAGTCATGCAGGAGGAAAATGGTGGCTTGTTGAGCCCATGGCCAAAGCTGCTGTCGCAGCCGGCGCCGACGGCCTTATGATTGAAGTACACAATAATCCCGAATGCGCATTATGCGACGGTGCACAGTCCCTGAAACCCGAAAAATATGATGCGCTGCTCAAACAGGTGCGTCAAATTGCACAGGTTGTCGGGAAAATTCTGTAAATAATCATAAAAGGGGTCAGGCCCTTTTGCAAAGGGGCCTGACCCCTTTTATCACCATTTTCTGAAAAGGAGCTTGATAAAATGAATTTAACAGTCAATTTGGGCAAACAGACTTATACTATCTATATTGATAATGGAATTCTCGCTCATGCAGGGGAATATGTCAGAAAAGTTTTTAATGGACAAAAAATCATGATTATTTCTGATGACAATGTCTTTCCGCTCTATGGCACCAGGCTTCTGAACTCGCTTGAAGGATATGAATGCCACACTCTGGTGCTTCCTCACGGCGAGACGACAAAGCGCTTCCAGACACTCCCGGCCGTATACTCAGCTCTGCTGAATGCACGTCTGACAAGAAGCGATCTCGTTATTGCTCTCGGAGGCGGGGTGATCGGCGATCTCGCAGGCTTTGCGGCCGCCAGCTATCTCCGGGGTGTAAATCTCATTCAGATCCCCACTTCTCTCCTGGCTCAGGTAGACTCATCTGTAGGCGGAAAGGTTGCCGTAGACCTTCCTCAGGGGAAAAATCTTGTGGGAGCCTTCTACCACCCCGGAATGGTGCTAATAGATCCCGATGTTCTGGACACGCTACCTGCACATTTTATAAGTGACGGAATGGGAGAGGTCATTAAATATGGCTGCATTAAGGATTCCGGTCTGTTTGATCTGCTCTGTTCACACAGTTCCTTTGAGGATCTGAAGCCTGAACTCAAATCTGTGATCGCGCGCTGTGTGGATATCAAAAGGGGCATTGTCGAGGCAGACCAGTATGATAAAGGAGAGCGTATGCTTCTGAATTTCGGTCATACGCTGGCCCACACAATCGAGCAGTATTATCATTATGAGCGGGAAAGCCACGGTGAAGCGGTCGGAATCGGTATGTACCAGATCACAAAAATAGCGGAGAAAAATGGACTGACCCCGGACGGATGCGCCGAAAAGATCAGAAAAGCACTTGAAATCTATGGACTGCCCGCATCATGCGGCCTCCCTGTATCCGCACTGACAGAAGCGATTTCCCTGGATAAGAAAAATCTGAACGGACACCTGAATATCGTTCTGCTGCACAGCATCGGTGACAGCTACGTATATCCCACAGATCTTGATTTCTTTAACGGGGCAGACGATATTTGACAAATATCATCTGCCCCGGCATTCAAGAAATTTCAGACACTTTATGTTATTTTCTGAAAACGCTGCGCAAAGGGGCCTGACCCCCTTGCTTAAATCACAGCCCAGGGATCTTCTTTCCCGGCCGCCCGCAGAAGACAGCTCTCGATGGAATGTTTCACCATATCGCTGACGGCCTGGTCTGTATAGAAAGCCATATGCGGAGTTACGATCACATTCGGGAAGCCTCTGAGTATATAGAGATCACGTTTGCTTAGAATATCGGATTTCAGGTCATAATAGTAAAGGCCGAATTCATCCTCGATAACATCAAGTCCGGCTGCCCCTACCTTCCCGTCCTCAATTCCGTCGATCAGCGCCCGCGTATCAATGAGACCGCCTCTCGCGGTATTGATGATGACCACGCCGTCCTTCATCTTCGCAAGCGCCTCTTTATCTATCAGATGAAAATTCTCTTCCTCCAGAGGCATATGAAGAGTGATCAGGTCACACTCTCTGAATATCGTATCCAGATCCGCATACTGAGCCTGTTCGCGCACAGATTCATTCTCAAATTTGTCATAGGCATATATCCTGCATCCGAAGCCGCTCAGGTCACGGATGACGGCTCTTCCGATCCTGCCGGTGCCGAGAACCCCTACTGTAAAGTTGGGAAGTTCTTTCCCCTGAATGCCGGGAAGCGAAAAATCATTCATCTCTGCTCTCTGCATGATCCGCTTCATCTTCCGGATTGACATCAGCATGAGCATCACCGTATAATCCGCCACGCATTCCGGAGAGTAGGAGACATTGCTCACATGAATCCCGAATTTTTTTGCAGCCTCAATGTCCACATGATCATATCCTATTGTTCTGGTAGAAATCATTTTCACACCCATTTCATGAAAACGCTCCATAAGCTGAGCGTCTATCCTGGAAGTGATTATACTGATATACTCATATCCCGACGCCAGATGGGCATTCTCCATGGTCGGAGCATCCGTGCAGATTCCCAGCTCCACATTATACTCCTCTGAAAATTTCTGAAAATATTCCGCCTCGTCAAATTCTCTGTAATTGTATACAAAAATCTTCATTCTGTTCACCTCGCTGAAATTGCCCGCACACCAAATATTTCGGTACGCTTCCTTTTTCTACTCAGATCAGCCCGTAATGTCTGAGCCCATATGCCAGACCGTCTTCCTCTACGGTTTTTGTGACATATTCGGTGTATGGGTCGAGAACTTTCGAATGTTTTCCCATTGCGATTGCATGGTCCGCATACATGAACATCGCCAGATCATTGCTGCTGTCACCGAAGACATAGGCTCTTTCTTTCGGAATGCCGAACTTTTTCATGACAAAATCACAGGCCGTAGCCTTGGAATACCCCTTCTGTATCACTTCGTATGTATTCTCCCCGCGGTCTATGGCCTCCATATCCTCCTTGATGAACTCAAGAAAAGCATCCATATCACTCCGTTCATCGCTGTACACAAAAAGCTTGTCATACGTAAAGTTCCCGCGCTCCAGAGGCTGTTCGATTCCCATTCCCTTTTCTCTGAAATATCTCCGTGACTGCTCCAGATTATCAAACCTTGTAATCCTTTCGGGGAAATACACATCCTCAACGCCTTCCGCCACGCCGTACAGATCACATTCCGCCATTTTTCTGATAATATCTCTCCCTCTCTGCTCAGGGATCGATCTGGAAAACATAAGTTCACCGTCATAAACCAGGTATGTGCCGCATCCGCACAGATAGCCGTCAAATCCGATCCGGCTCACCTCTGATGGGATACTGCTTATCGTACGGCCTGTATTGATAAAAAGAATATGCCCGTTTTTCTGCGCCTCCCGGATCGCACTGACCGCACTGTCAGGGACCGTTCTCGTAATCTCGCTGAGAATTGTCCCGTCAATATCAAAAAACAATACTGATTTTTCCATCTCTGTTCGCTGCTCCTGAAAATTAATCTCTCTGCGCCCCGGGCGTCTGTCAAAGCGCCGCCCGGATATTCCTCTAACACTTTATCACTGTTTGCAGGAAATGTCTACCGGCATGATTCCCGGTTCCCGATCATATATTAGAAAAAACACAGAGGAATATGTATGCCTATGACCCGTTTTTCCACTTATACATTCAAAATGTTTCTCAGGAAATCTCTCCTTTCCCCCGGAACATGGGGAATTCTCCTCATTCTTACTGCCGCATATCTGGCCGGAGCAGCTGCTGGCACACTTTCCGCCCATATATCTGTTTCGGGAGAACAGATCATTGCCGCCTCGGCCGAAGGGAACTGGGGGCTGAGCTTCCAGGAAGAAGGTCAGCCCCCGACAGGGAACGCCACTGCGGAAGAGCTCGCTCAGTATGACGCCTGTTATATGGGAAATACTGACGAAAAGGTTCTGTATCTGACGTTCGACGCGGGATATGAAAACGGCAATACGGAGCTCATCCTTGACGCGCTGAAAAAGCACAATGTCTCCGCCACTTTTTTCTTGGTGGTAACCTATATCGAATCAGAACCCTAATTAATCAGACGAATGACCGAAGAGGGGCACATTGTCGGAAATCATACATGGCATCATCCCGATATGTCCGAAATAGAAACCATGGACGCGTTTAAAGAAGAACTGTGTTCTGTGGAGAATACTTTTCTGAAAGCGACAGGGCAGGAGATGACAAAATACTACCGTCCGCCGGGAGGCGTCTACAGTACGGAAAACCTGAAGATGGCCCGTGAACTCGGCTATAAAACCTTTTTCTGGAGTCTAGCATACGTGGACTGGTATCAGGATGATCAGCCGACAGAAGAAGAAGCGTTTGAAAAACTTCTGGGTCGCATTCATCCCGGAGCGATCGTGCTGCTTCACATCACTTCATCAACCAATGCACAGATTCTCGATGAGCTGCTGACCAAATGGGAAGAAATGGGATATCAGATCCGGTCTCTGTCAGACCTGGACTCACTCTGACCGGCAGTCCTCATCGGAGAAAAAAATCGGGTTTGTCCATCTGACAAACCCGATCCACAGAGTCTACAGACATTCCACAGCTGCTCTCTCCACTGCAAGTCCTTCTGCATATCTCTTCATGAATTTCTCGTACCCTTCCACATCTTCCGGCACAGGATCCATTCCGGTGCCCCTGGAGTCATGGAACACCTTGCCCGCCAGATAGTCTGTCAGGCTTTCCCCCTCGCTCTTCCTTATCATATAATCAGCCAGAAGCGCAATTCCCCATGCGCCGCCTTCCCCAGCGGTCTCCATGACATACACCGGAGTGTTGATGGCTCCTGCGAGAATGCGCTGTCCCACGCCCTTCGTCTTAAAAAGTCCGCCATGTCCCATCATACGGTCAAGTCTGACGTTCTCTTTCTTCAGAAGGATGTCCATACCGGTCTTGAGCGCTCCGAGCGCCGTGTAGAGATTGGCTCTCATAAAATTTGCGAGGTTGAATCTGCTCTCGGGCGAGCGCACAAAAAGAGGTCTTCCTTCTTCAAAACCTGTAATATGTTCTCCTGAAAAATAATTGTAGGCCAGCAGTCCTCCGCAGTCCGCGTCCCCCTCAAGGGCTTTATTATACAGTATGCCGAAAATCCTGTTCATGTCAGTCTCGACTCCGAGGCAGTCTGCAAACTCTTTGAAAAGACCGGCCCATGCGTTCAGATCCGATGTACAGTTGTTGCAGTGCACCATGGCAACGGGATCTCCGGAAGGCGTAGTCACAAGATCAATCTCCTCGTAAGGTTTCGTAAGATCCTTTTCAAGAACCGCCATGGCAAACGCCCTGGTTCCCGCAGAAACATTTCCGGTTCTCACCGCCACGCTGTTGGTAGCCGTCATGCCGGTTCCCGCGTCTCCTTCCGGAGGACACATGGGAATCCCCGCCTCCAGACCCCCATCCGGATCAAGGAGTTTCGCCCCGCTTTCCGTAAGAGTTCCCGCATCATCCCCAGCCAGGAGAACTTCCGGCAGAAGTTCCCGTATCTTCCAGGGATATCCCTTGTCCGCCACGAGCTCGTCAAATTTGTCCAGCATAGTTCCGTCAAAATTTTTCGTCCGGATATTGATCGGGAACATTCCCGCAGCGTCTCCGCTTCCCAGCACTCTGCGCCCGGACAGCTTCCAGTGGATGTAACCCGCCAGAGTCGTAAAAAACCGCACTTTCGGAATATGCTCTTCTCCGTTTAAAATTGCCTGATACAGATGCGCGATACTCCATCTCTGAGGAATATGGTAGGCAAACAGCTCTGAAAGTTTCTCCGAGGCTTCTCCTGTAATCGTATTCCTCCATGTGCGGAAGGGTACGAGCAGTTCGTCATTTTCATCGAACGCAAGATATCCGTGCATCATGGCGCTGATGCCCATTGCCGCAAATCGCACAGGTTTCTCTCCGTACTCCTCTTCCACGTTCTTCACAAGATCCCGGTAACAACCCTGAAGCCCCTGCCAGATATCTTCCACGTTGTAGGTCCAGATATGATCCACATATCTGTTCTCCCAGTCATAGCTGCCGGAAGCTACCGGTGATTTGTCCACATCTGTGAGAACCGCCTTGATCCTTGTGGAGCCGAGTTCTATCCCAAGTACGGTCTGTCCCGTCCTGACTGCCTCTCTGATTTCTTCTTTGCTGCGCATCCTTTCATTCCTCCTTATGATTCAGCGCCGGCCTGGAGGAGGTTCTCTCCTGCCCGCCGGCGCTGTAAATGTCCTGTTTTTAATTATAACATGGTCTTCCGGAGTTCTTCGCCGCTCTTTGCGCTCAGATATGCGGGAGCAATATCAAAGACTGTCCTGCATCCGGAAACGCCTTCCTGTGACAGTCTGTATGCCGCCCGGGCATAAGCTGCCAGCACACTTGATGTAAACTCCGGATTTGAATCCAGCTTCAGACTGTACTCGATCAGATGACTGTTTTCACCATCCCATCCGGTTCTTCCGCTTCTTAACACGAATCCTCCGTGTGGTATGCCGCTGTGATCTCTTTTCAGCTCGTCCTCGCTGATGAAATGTACCGTAGTATCATAGTCTGAAAAGTAATTCGGCATTGTCTTGATCTCTTCCTCCACCTTCGCCGCGTCTGCGCCCTCTTCGAGGACAACAAAGCACTCTCTGGTGTGTTTCTGCCGGGTAGTCAGATCCGGATTTTCTCCGTTTCTGACAGCCTCCAGCGCGCTCTCCACCGGAATCGTATACTGCTTTGCATCTCTGACTCCCTCCACTCTGCGGATTGCGTCGGAGTGTCCCTGGCTGACGCCTTTCCCCCAGAATGTATAATCCTTGCCGTCAGGCAGGATCGCATTGGCGTAAAGCCTGTTCAGAGAGAACATTCCCGGATCCCATCCCACGGAAATAATTCCGACTTTTCCGCTCTTCTTTGCAGCCGCATCCACGTTTGCATAATGCTCCGGTATTCTGGCGTGGGTGTCAAAACTGTCGATCACATTGAACATCTCTGCAAATTTCGGTGTCTGTTCCGGCAGATCAGTTGCGCTTCCTCCGCAGAGGATCATAACATCAATCCTGTCCTGCCACTGCTCTGCATCCTCGATGCGGCACACCGGAACTCCCTCTGTGAGGATCTTCACATCTGCGGGGTCCCTGCGGGTAAATACTGCCGCAAGCTCCATATCATCATTCTGTCTGACAGCGCATTCCACGCCCCGGCCGAGATTTCCATAGCCTAAAATTCCGATTCTTATCATAATTTCTGCTCCTTTTTCTTCATTTATCTGGTAGCGTCAGCGCCGGTACATACCGGCGCTACTCTGTTATTATACCGTCGAAGGAGCATGTTTTCAACGGATTTTCCTTCTATTTTCTGTATGCGATATCATTCCATCTGAGTTCATTCTTAAGCCCTCTGATTGTCGTATCTTTATCAATATAAACCGCTTCGATTCCCATCATTGCAGCCCAGTCTCCCATCTGCTCTGCAGTCAGATCATAAGAAAACGCAGTGTGATGAGCGCCTCCGCAGAGTATCCACGCCTCGGCGCCTGTCTGAAGATCCGGCTCCGGTGTCCAGAACGCGGTCGCCACCGGCAGTTTCGGCATTGGTTTCTCTGTTTTCCTGCAGTTTACGCTGTTGATGATCAGGCGGAAACGGTCTCCGAGATCGATCAGCGAAGTCGCGACAGCCGGCCCTTCTTTCGCCGTAAACACAAGTCTCGCCGGATCCTCTCTGTCGCCCATGGAGAGCGGATTGACTTTGATGCTGATCGGGCCGTCAGAGATTGACGGGCATACCTCAAGCATATGCGCCTGAAGGATTCCCTCTTTGCCCGGAACAAGGTTGTATGTGTAGTCCTCCATGAAAGATGTTCCTTTCGCATCCTTCATTCCTTCTGTCATGATCTTCATGATCCGGAGCATGGCTGCTGTCTTCCAGTCTCCCTCCGCGCCGAATCCGTATCCCTTCTGCATCAGTCTCTGGATTGCAAGGCCCGGCAGCTGTTTGAGGCAGCCGAGATCTCCGAAGTGTGTTACGATCGCCTGATAGTTCTTGTCCTCCAGAAAACGCTCAAATCCGATCTCAATCTGAGCCTGTACAGCGACGTGGCGTCTGAATTCCTCCGGATCTCTTCCCTCAAGGAGGATGTCATATGTATCATAATATTCGTCCACAAGCGCATTCACTTCGCCTTCCCTGACGTCTTCCACGGCTTCTGCGATCTCATTTACCGGATAAGCGTCAACTTCCCATCCGAATCTGATCTGCGCCTCGACTTTATCTCCGTCAGTGACCGCAACGTTTCTCATATTATCCGCCACTCTCATAACCCGTACATGGCTGCTTTCGATGACTCCCACTGCCGTACGCATCCAGGATGCGATCTTCTTCTGTACCTTTTCATCGGACCAGTGCCCCACCACAACTTTTCTCTCGATTCCCATACGGGTAAAAATGTGTCCGAACTCCCGGCCTCCGTGAGCCGACTGATTTTCATTCATAAAATCCATATCGATCGTGTCATACGGAATCTCCATATTGAACTGTGTATGCAGATGGAGCAGCGGCTTTCTGTATTCCTGAAGTCCCAGAATCCATGATTTGGCCGGCGAGAATGTGTGCATCCAGGTAATAACTCCCGCACAGTTCTCATCCATGTTTGCCTCATTAAACGTTCTGCGGATCAGTTCGTTCGTGATCAGTGTCGGTTTCCATACCACTTCATAAGGCAGCGCCCCGGATGCATTCAGCTTTTCTGTAATGATCTTTGCATGCTCTGCCACATGCTCAAGGCATTCCTCGCCATATAAGTCCTGTGATCCTGTGCAGAACCAGAATTTGTAATCTTTTTTCTTTAACATTTGTTATCCTCCTTTTTTGAATATATGACACAGACAGCTTTCTTTCTGACCGGCTGTCCTGTATTCTTTATGTAACCTCACTGATGACGCGGACTGAATGGCGCATCACAAGTTCCGGCTCAAATTCTTCTGGCTCCATCTTCTCGCCCCTGAGAATGCATCCCGTCATTTTGCGTGCCGCCGCCCTTCCCAGCTCTTCCACCGGATTCTTAAGAGAAGTCAGAGGCACTGGGCAGAATTCTGCAAGCACAGAATTGTCAATGCCTGTGACGGAGATGTCTTCAGGAACACGTTTTCCTGCTTTTTTCAGGATATTAACCAGATTATAGGCAATCTCGTCATTATAGCATACGCATGCAGTACATCCGTCCAGTCTTTTCAGAATCCGCCGGGATTCATCCTCCATCTCGCCGATTTCCTCCGAATCTATCCAGGTGATCCTGCCGCCTCTGATTTTGATCTCCTTTTCCATAAGCGCATCCGTATACCCCGCATATCTCAGATGTCCCGGCGTTATTTGTTTTCGCCGGATCTGAAAACTTCCGGATCCGTTCTACATATCTATGATACAGCAATACAACTTTCAATACAATTCACAGTATTTCCAAAAAAGCTGCCTCTGTTTTGGCATAAAATAAGAAGTTGTATTGATTTTTCTACAGAAAATCAATACAACTTCTCATTTCACTTATCTCTGCCTTTCCGCATGTGATCCCGCGCCGTTCAAAACCGGTTCACTGTCCTGCCGTTTCACATGTACTGTGAGCTGATCATACGGGATCTCGATTCCCTCTTTGTCGAATGTCAGTTTGATATCTTCAAGCAGCTTCCATCTGGTCGCCCAGTATTTCTCTGTCGGAACCCACGCGCGGAGACCGATGACGACGGAGCTGTCCGCCAGAGAATCTACAAATACTTTTACGTCTTCATCCTGGATAATATTCTCATTATTTACCAGCATATCCTCTATCAGGCGCTTCGCCTTTCTCAGATCTGCGTCATACGATATGCCGACCTTCAGGTCAAGCTGTCTCTCCGGTCTTGCAGTAACGTTTGTAAGACTGTTGTCAGTCAGAATACTGTTGGGCACAATGACCGTCTGATTATCCACAGTTGCCATCTTGGTATAGAAGATCTGGATCTCCTTTACGGTTCCCTCGATTCCTTCTCCTGTTACTATGATATAATCCCCTACCACAAAAGGTTTGAGGATGAGAATCAGAATCCCTCCTGCAAAATTCGCAAGGCTCCCCTGAAGCGCCAGACCAACCGCTACTCCGGCCGAAGCGATGAGCGCCGCAACTGAGGACGATTCAACACCGAACTTGGTCGCGATCGTAAAGATCAGAACCGCATACAGGCAGAATTTCAGAAGAGAATCCACAAACTGGCATACACCTGTATCGGCCCCCGCGCGGTCCATGGATCTCCGCACCAGTTTTCTGATCCAGCTGATCACTTTTCCGCCGATAAAGAAGAACACCAGCGCCAGCACCACACGAATTCCAAAAGCTACGATATTCGGCAGATTGTCCTGAAAAAACTGAAAGAACTGATTTACCTCCTGCCCGGCCTCCGCCGTGACCTGAGTCGCGGAGTCTATCACATCGTCCACCGTCTGTTCCGTCGTATCCGCCGTCGAGGTCAGAGTCGTTATATATGCCGCTGACCGCAAAGCTGTCCAAATCATAATATTCATACCTCCTGCTGTTATTCCACGCTTCTGTCAAAGCGAAAGCCCCTCATCAGAGATCATCCTGTCTGAGCGCAAGAAACGCACACAGATTGCCCCTGTGATCCCCCATCGTCCGGTGGGAATACAGGATTCTGCTGTTACAGTGCGTACAGACATTTGTCACCGCCATGTGCTCCGGAGCAATTCCGGCCTCAAGGAAAATCAGTTCATTGGCCTTCCACAGATCGAGCTGATATTTTCCGTTCTCTTTCCTCCGGAACAGATCTGTCCAGAATTTTTCCTCAAATGCCTCCTGAAATCGTTCAATCACATCGCCGCTCACCTCATAACAGTCCGCACAGACCGAAGGGCCGACCGCCGCAAGGATATCCGCCGGATCCGAACCGAAATGTTCCGTCATGAATTCAACTGTTTTCTTTCCTATCTTTCCCACGGTACCTCTCCAGCCGGAATGGCTCAGACCAATCACTTTCCTGACGGGATCTGCAAAATACAGCGGCACACAGTCCGCATAGGATGTCACCAGACAGATTCCGGGAACATCTGTCACAAGCCCGTCCACATCCCTGTAGTCGCGCTCTTTCGTAATGCCTTTCCCCCGGTCTTCTTCCGTCACAAGACGGATATTTGTTGTATGCGTCTGCTGTGAAAGAACCATATCTTCACATCTCACGCCGATGGATGCGCCAATACGCCGGAAGTTCTCACGCACAGCGTCCGGATCGTCCCCTCTGTCAAAACTGAGATTGAGAGAGGAATAATATCCGCTGCTCACGCCGCCCAGACGTGTGGAAAATCCATGACGCACAATCCCGGTCTCGCTCAGCAGCCGGAATTCAAGAAACGGCGTTCCCTCCAGTCCTTTCTCATTAAATATATGCTGCCCGTTCTTATAATTCAGTCCCAGCTCCTTCATTACATTCCCGCCTTTCCTCCGGCAAACGCATCTTTAATATATGTGATATCTGTTCCTTCTATCCCGGCCACGTCAAATCGGCAGGGCACCCCGTCCAGTCCGTGTTCTGCCAGATAATACACAGCACTCCGGTACAGCCTGCTCTGCTTGCGGCCGTCCACTGCCTCAAGAGGGCTCCCCTTGCCCGCGCCGGACCGGTACTTTACTTCACAGAATACCAGATATGGACCGTCTTTTGCAACTATATCGATCTCCCCTGCCCTGCAGCGGTAATTATACTGCAGGATCTCATATCCGCACTGTTCCAGATAGTATCCCACCGCTTTCTCATAATCGGCTCCCTTCCGCCGCCTGTTTTTTTCTTCTCTGCTCTGCATACATACACCTTTTTCCGCTTCTCCCGTCAGATATCCGGGAGAAAATTTCCGATAAAAGAACGTCTGTGTATGGGTGTCGGGCCAAGCCTCTTCAGCGCCTCAATATGCTCCCTGGAACCATACCCTTTATTCTGAGCAAACCCGTATCCCGGCAGAATTTCTTCGTACTGCACCATCAGCCTGTCCCTTGTCACTTTGGCCAGAATGCTGGCCGCCGCAATGGAGACGCTCTTTGCATCTCCTTTGACGATAGGCACCTGGGGGATGGAAATACCGGGAATCATCACCGCGTCATTCAGAAGAATATCCGGCTGTACGCTGAGCTGGTTCACAGCTTCACGCATAGCCTCATAAGTCGCCTGAAGGATATTAATCTCATCGATTCTGGCCGGACCCACCATTCCGATTCCCGCCGCGACCGCCTTGTCCATAATCTCATCATAGAGTTCTTCACGCCTTGCCGGAGTCAGCTTCTTGGAATCATTGAGATAAAGGATCTCGCAGTCCGCCGGAAGAATGACCGCGCCGGCCACGACAGGCCCCGCCAAAGGTCCTCTTCCCGCTTCGTCGATCCCGCATATATATGTATACTGTGCATATTTTCTCTCAAACTCCCGCATAAGATACAGCCTCTCACGTTCTGACGCAAGAGCAGCCTGTTTCTTTCTGTACCGTATAATCAGATTCTGCACTCCCGCGCGTTCATCCGCCTCATACCGGCTGCAGAGATCCTCCCACCGGCTCTCCGGAACATTCTCAAATTCTTTTTTTATCTCTGCTACACTCTTACTCATGTCTGATCACTCCAAAATCCGCCAGCGGCCAGATCCGTATCCAGGCCCGTCCCAGCAGATCGTCCCGATGAATCACACCTACGTTGGAAGAGCGGCTGTCCTGGCTGTTGTTCCGGTTGTCTCCGAGTACAAAATATTCGTCATCCCCAAGCTGTACGGGCTCCGAAGCTATCCCCGGATCAGCCATCACTTCATTCCCGTAATGTTCGTCCAGCAGCTCGCCGTTTATATAAACATAGCCGTCAATAATCTGAACCGTCTCCCCCGGAAGCCCGATGATTCTCTTTATATAATAAGTATTTTCTTCATACTGATAAGGAAATACAACGATGTCATACCGCTTCGGATCCCGGAAGCGATATGAAATCTTGTCTACAATGAGCTGATCCCCGTCTGAGAGGGTTGTCTCCATGGAGGAGCCGCTCACCTGCGTTCTCTGCCCCACAAAAGTGATGATCAGATAAGCCAGTCCTATTATTATAATGATATATGCAATCCAGCCTAAAAGCTCTTTTACTATGCTTTTCATGTGCCTTTCCTTCTTTCTGTCACCTGGCGTTCTCCGGAATTTCCAGAGTGATCCTTCCCAGACGTCCGTTCCGGAAGTCGTCCAGAAGGATCCCTGCGGCTTTCTCTGTATCGAGCCCGCTGCCCTTCAGAAGGCAGTGTCTGCTCTCCGCGATCAGCCTCAGCTCCTCATACGGATCTTCCCCGGCCTCAATGGAATATTTTTCTTCCAGCACTCCGGGGTAGGAAGCGTTAAGAAAGCGGATAAGTTCTGCCGCGAGTTCCTCGGTCTGAAGAATCTCATCTTTGATTGAACCGATGAACGCAAGTTTAAGTCCCACTTCCTGATCCTCAAATTTCGGCCAGAGAATTCCGGGTGTATCCAGAAGCTCGACATTCTTATTCAGCCGGATCCACTGTTTACCCTTTGTCACTCCCGGCTTGTTTCCTGTCTTCGCACAGGCTTTTCCTGCAAGTGCGTTGATAAACGTCGATTTTCCCACATTGGGAATACCGACAACCATTGCCCTTACCGGGCGGTTCAGTATACCTCTTTTTCTGTCCCTCTCTGTCTTTTCACGGCAGGCCTCCTGAATGACAGACTGAATCGACTTGATTCCTCCGCCCTTCTTCGAATTCACCTTAACGGCAGACCAGCCTTTTTCCCGGAAATACTCAATCCACTCATCATTCCGGCTGTCCTCCGCCAGATCAGCCTTATTGAGAAGAATGAGCCGGGCCTTATTCCGGCCCAGCTCATCAATATCCGGATTTCTGCTGCTCAGAGGGATTCTGGCATCCACAAGTTCTATGATCAGATCGATCAGTTTTATATTTTCCTGCATCATTCGCCGGGCCTTGGTCATATGGCCCGGATACCACTGAAAATGCATCTGTCTCCTCCTAATCCTTCACAAATCCAAAATTATCTCCAAAGTCCGCTGCAAACCACACTTTTCCATAAATATCATCAAGACTGACATTCCCTATCGAAGCAGTCCTGCTGTCATCGCTGGCGCCTGCATTATCGCCGATCACAAAATATTCCTCTTCCCCCAGTTCCACAGGTTCCTCGGCGATTCCCGCATAGCTGATCTCAGAAACGTAAATGTGGTCCTTCATCTCTTCGCCGTCGATATAGACATTTCCGTCCACGATCTGAACCGTCTCCCCCGGAAGTCCGACGATCCGTTTGATCGAATAATGGACATTCTCATTGCCGTTGGGACGGAAAGCGATCACATCGCCTCTGGACGGATCCTTTATATTATAGAGGAACCTGTTCACAAGCACAATATCCCCGTTTTCAAGCGCGGGGCTCATCGAATCTCCCGCATTGCTCACCCTGCATCCAAACGCCAGTACGAGGAACACTGCAACCAGACACGTCAGTACGATCTCCACTGTCCATTTGATCAGTTCCCTGATGTTCACAGCACGGCTTTTTCCATTTTCAAACCGGAGTTTCTGTCTCCGATCCTCGAATCTCAGATTTCCCGTTCCGGATTTCTTACGGGGTTTGTGTGCCGGCTTTTTCCGTTTTCTGCGAAAATCCAAATCCTGCATATTTCCTCCATAAGCAAAAGAGGGACAAATACAGATCTGTAATTGTCCCTCTCATGGT
>ERZ1090862.475-NODE-475-length-18012-cov-17.481484_pt1 | contig 18012 bp, 12 predicted proteins | sample MGYA00478481_ERZ1090862 | MGnify/ENA primary metagenome ERZ1090862 (study PRJEB33644, sample SAMEA5815745) | chicken gut metagenome | biome: Chicken; feature: Gastrointestinal Tract; material: Caecum | place: Ireland | collected 2019-01-01 | study: A study of the... | reverse complement strand
CTATCTCAAAAGATATGAATGAACTTTTTAGTTTTCATAAATTTTGCTTAATTGCCATATATTTTCAGACCTTAAGGGATAAACCAACAATAAACCTATGTCAGACTTTGCGGGCGCAATAAGCGCGGGAATAAATCTTGTGAAGTATACAGGTTTGAATTTATCGGGATGTCCGATACGGCTACTAAATAATTTCAGAGGCAGAATTTGAAGAATAATTTTTACGTTGGAATTGAAATTGTTATAGGGATTGCGTTCGAAGCCTGTGTCAGCATCGGGTGTTATCTTGGATGTGCTATCGGAGATGCTCATTTTTTTGATAATATCGGTTTGGCGATATTCTTAACAATAATGTTAGCAGTTTTGCCAATAGTAATTTTAATTTGGTGCATATTGGCTTTTGCTGCTAAGATACGGATAGATGAAAAGGGTATAACAAGAAGCTTGTTCGGCATAAAGAAGAGAATTTTTTTATGGGAAGAAATTGATCATCTGAAAACCAAGGGCGATATTGTCATATCGACCGTTATATTTTATAAGAAGCGCGGGAACAAATCTTTCATATCGCATTTTTCTAAGTATGAAGTAATATATTTTTATCTTGATGACAAGAAGCGGGAAACATTGAATTTTTATGCTCCAGATAATATCAGATGGCAAATTCAGAAGCCGCTTGTACATAGGCATTGAGCTTGTTTCGGGCTATAAAATGAAAGCAATTAAAAGTATGGGCAAAGAGATATACGGCGTGCTGAAATATTCAATTTCAGCACGCCTGAATTTTTACAATTTGCTGTTGTTGCGGCATAAAACTGCAATCGGCCTTATTTTTCCGTAAGGAACACCCTCTTGTGCGTGTGCGGCAGATAAAATATTGATATTTCCTTTTTAATGTGATATAATAGAAAGGAACTTACGGCAATCAAGGATAATTTTTGCGCGATGAATCTTGTTTTTTTCGATATTGAGTGTGCCAGCGTATACAAAACGTCGGCCAAAATATGTGCCTTCGGCTATGTTGTGTGCGATATGGATTTCAACATCATAGAAAAGGAAGATATTTTAATCAATCCCAAGGGTGCTTTTCACCTCACCGATTCGAAGGGTGAAAAGGGCCTTGTCCTGCCGTACAAGTACGGCGATTTCAAAAATTATCCCGATTTCCGCGCCGTCTATCCAAAAATCAAATCTCTGCTGGAGGATAAGAACAACATAGCGGCGGGGCACGCCACATATAACGATATAAACTATCTCAATCTGGAGACGCGCCGTTTCAAGTTGCCCTCTTTCAGCTTTGAATTTTCAGATACGCAGCTGATATACATGACCATGACGGGCGGATTTTCGCGCCAGTACGGCCTTGAATACATCACAAAGGACCTCAATGTAGAATTCACTCCTCACCGCGCCGCAGACGATGCGTATGCAACGATGCGCGTGGCGCAGGCTATGTGCGCAAGCAGGGGGTGCAACTTTGTTCAGCTGGAAGAGCAGCTTAAAATCGCACGCGGCAGAATCGAAAACTATTCCATAACCAAGCCGCGTTCTTCCGATTATTCGCGCTATACCGAGATACGCCGCGCCGAAAAGGAGGAAAGGAGCCGCGCCCGCAGAGATTTTTATATCTATCTGTCGCGCAAAAAGCGCCGCCCTGATGGCAGACTGAGAGGCAAGGTGTTCAACTTTGCCCGTTGCATAGAGGACGATTTATCAATTTCCGAGCCGCTTTTGGACAGAATTTACGCGGCGGGAGGAGAATATACGCAGAAACTTGCGCTGTGCAACATATACTGCGCCCCCGCAGGTGACAACTCCACCCGTACGCGCACGGCATACACGCGCGAGGGGTTGCAGATTATCACGCTGGACGCGCTTGAGGAGCTTTTGAAATGATAACCCCTCCCGCAGAATTTCTTTCGCGCATGCGCGCTGTTCTGGGCGCTGAATTTTCCGCTTTTGAAGAGTGTTACAGCCGCCCCGCAGAGCGCGCCATACGTGTAAATACGTTAAAAATATCAGCACAGCAGTTTGCGAAGTGTTCCCCGTTTCCGCTTGAAGGGCAGGTGCCCTGGTGTGACAGCGGGTTCTATATTTCAGAGGAAAAGCCCGGGTTGCAGGTTGAGCACGCCGCGGGGCTTTATTATGTGCAGGAACCTTCTGCAATGTGCGCCGCGCCGCTTCTGGAAGGAATTAGCGGCAAAAACGTGCTTGATTTATGCTCCGCGCCGGGCGGAAAGGGTACGCAGCTTGCCGCGCAGATGTGCGGAGAGGGACTGCTCTTTCTGAACGAGATAAACTTTTCGCGGGCAAAGATACTTTCTCAGAACGTGGAGCGCATGGGCATACGTAATGCCGTAGTTACCGTCGCCTCGCCCGAGGCGCTTGCCGAGCGGTATGCCGCTTGCTTTGACGCGGTGCTTGTAGATGCGCCCTGCTCGGGTGAGGGAATGTTCAGAAAAGAGGAGGCCGCGCTGCGCGAATGGAGTCCCGCAAATGTGGAGATGTGCGCTCGCAGACAGCAGACCATACTGCAATGCGCCGACAGACTCTTAAAGGCGGGCGGCAGACTGGTCTATTCCACGTGCACGTTTTCCGAGGCGGAGGACGAGCGTGCAATATCTTCCTTTCTTTCGGAGCACGGCAACTATGCTTTAATGCGGCAGGAAAAACTTTATCCGCACAAGGTGCGCGGAGAGGGGCATTTCGCCGCGCTGATGTGCAAGACGGACGGCGATGAGGACGGGTTTGCACCGGCGCCCGCACAGAAGCTGAAGGACCGCGAAAAGTTGTACCGCAACTTTGAAAAGCAGTATTTAAGCGTCAGGTTTGAAAATCTGTACCTTGCGGGCGACACTCTCTATTCTCTGCCGGATGGCGCGCCCCTTCCCGCAATGCAGACTTTGCGCGCAGGCGTGCGGCTCGGCGAGTTTGTAAACGGCAGATTTGAACCTTCTCATTCGCTTGCAATGTGTCTTAAAAAGGGTGAGGCGGCCTTCTTTGAAGTTGACAGAGAGGGCGCAAAAGCCTATCTTTCGGGACTTACAATGCCCTGCGACGGCAACGGATGGATAGTATGCGCATATAACGGCTTTCCCCTCGGCTGGGTTAAGGCGGCTGGCGGAACGGCTAAAAATCATTACCCCAAGGGTCTGCGCATCGTTATGTGATTTACGCCGTACATCCGAAAAAGTGTATGAGGCGGTATGAATTTCAGTCAATTGAAAAAGTTTATGAGGCTGCATATTTTTCAGTCAATAGACGAGGCGGAACGGCTTTAAGCCGTTCCGCCTCGTTCTTTAATTGATTGTGTTATTGCCGCGCAATAAATTGAAACATAAAATCGGCTGTTGCCGTTTGCCGACAGGCTGAGTTACGGTACTGGCGACTATTTTGCGTACTGATAATATTTGCTGTGCAAATCTTTTCCGTTTTTGCATTAAATCAGCCGCATATTCAGGCGGTTTATTTTATTGACGCAAATAAAAAACAAGCGCCCGCGCAACAGCGCGGGCGCTTTTCAAACTGTAACTTTACAGCTTAGTTATTTGTTTTCTTCGGGCTTGTCGCCTTCGGAGGGAGCGGAAGTATCTTCTGCATTGCTTTCAGTATTTTCAGCAGGAGTCTGTTCTGCGTCAGCCTCAACCTCTGCGGTGTTTTCTGCGGGAGTTTCCTCAGCGGGAGCCTCGGCAGGTACTTCTGCAGGAGCTTCAGCGGGAGCAGCCGTGTTGTCTGCGGGAGCTTCTGCGCCGTCATCAGTTGCGGGAGTCTCTTCGGTGAGACCGAGCTTGCGGATGAAGTGCTTGCGCTTGCCTGCATAAACGTTGCGCTCGGTGTGAGTGCGGTTGCGGCGTCTCTTGCTGAGCAGATCTCTGATGAACATCGAAATCAGCGTGAAGATAAGCGCTACTGCAAGTACTATGGATGCAACCAGCAGCCATACGTTGGTGTTGCTTGTAGTCGTCTCTTCCTCGTCGTCGTCCGTGATAGAGGATGTGCCCTTATCAACGGTTACGTCGGTTGCGGAGTAGTCAACGAATACGTTTAAGGTATTGTTGGAGTTATCTCTGTAATTGAGGTATACAAGCGTTTCGGTGTAGTCGTCAGCGGAGTAGTCATAGCCGGTCTCGCCCTCTTCCGCGGTGTCTGCATTGAAGGGGATATAGCCTGCGTCGTCAAACAGCGAGTAGGTGTAGTACATCGCGTCGTAAGCAACGGGCTTGTCGGCCTGGGTGAGCTTGCCTTCTGCAACGAACTTATCGAACAGCTCTTCATAGTAGGCAATGTTCTTATCCGAAGCGGATACAACGCCCTCGGTGAGCAGACCCTTTTCGGTGAACAGCTGAACGTAGCTGCGGATGATGTTGTCGGTGTACTCGGTTATAAGGCTTGTGAAGGAATCTTCGTCAGCGGTTACGTTGCTGTAATCGAACATAACGTAGCTGCCGGGAACGCTGCCGAGGTTTTCGTCTGCAACAAAGGTTTCGCCGTCGGCGGTTACGCCGCTTGCATCCCTTGCGCCGCTCCAGAGTTCAACAACGTAGTTCTTGCTTTCGTCGCCCGTATGAACGAAGAATGTTACCGTCTGCCAGGTGCCTGCAACATAGTTGCCTTCGGCGTCGTAGCCGAGCGTTGCAAGCTGGTCAGCGCTGAGTTCGTTGGGGTTGTATCCGCCGAACAGCTTTCCTTCCTTGTTGTATCTTGCATCGACTGCCGCGAACATCTGCCTGCCGCTTTCGGTATTGTCGTACCTGAGGTCGGCGCCGCCGTTTTCGCTGCCGATAACGAAGTTGGAAACGGTGTATTCAGATTCATTTATAACGGGGTCGCCGTTTTTATCCGTACCTGCGATAAGGTAGCGGTAAGCGCCGTTGTTGTAGCTGAATACCTTCGTGGTTGAGCCGTCGGAGTTGGTAGCCACAAGGTAGTGAGGAGACTGTATGCCGTCCTTCTTGGCAGCTTCTGCCGCGCTTATATAATATATGGTATCGTTGTCGAGGTCGTTGAAACTTGTTGCTTCGGTTGCGCCTGCCGCATAGTAAGAGGCGGTGGAGTCGGTGTAAACTCTGTCGTAGTTGTACATGTTGGCAAAGTAATTGCCGCTCTTGTCGGTGTAAAGACCGTTATCTTCAAGGGTATATACAACGTGGTCGCGCGAGTCGTAGTTGTCGTCCTCGTAGTCGGGTTCGCTTTCAAGCACGTTGCCGAGGCTGTCGTACCAGAAGCTGTAGCCGGGAAGTTCGAAGGAAGAAATTTCCGTACGCTCGTCGGGATCGGTGAGGTATACATAAGCAACCGCGCCTCTGCTTGCCTTAACCCTTACGGTTATTGCCTGGTAGCCTGAAGCTGCCGCCGTGGTGTTGCTGCTTGCGATGAAGCCGTAGTTCATTGCGGCCGTTTCGCCTATCTCTCTAACTGCGTTCACGATGAGAAGGGGCTGTACGGTTTCGGTGCCGAACAGTTCGTTCCACAGTTTCTGAGCGTCTGCGATTACTTCTGCGGTGATTTCCTTGTTTTCAAGCAGAGCGCTGAGCCAAGCGAACTTGCCTGCATCCTGCTGTGCGTTTTCAAGGTAGTTTGCAAAGTAATCTCTGTTGACGAGGCCCGCGTATTCGTTGGCGTTGCGCTTGTCGTAGCCGGCGGCGTCAACTTCTTCCTTGTAAACAACGGAGGCGCTTGCGCCGTTCACGCCGTTATAGGAAGAAGGCCTTGAAATGTTGTCCTTTATGTCGTTGCTGAGCGCGCCGTAAACTTCGTCCATCACGTTGCTGGAGGTGTTGTCCGACTTCTGGAAGGAGAAGGTTGCGGAATATGTGCCCGCTGCCGCCAGGGAGAATATGTCTTTTTCGGTGATGTCGAAAGTCTGGATGTTGGTTATTACTGCATAACCCGCCTTGTAAGCGGAAGCGGTAGTACCCTTTATCACGCTTGCGCCGAAGCTGAAGTCTATTCCGAACGTCTTGTCAACGTCGAGTGAATTTTCAACGAAGAAGAAGCACTGTACCCAGCCGTTGTAGATGTCCTTGTTGTCGCCAACGTCAAAGGTTACGTCGGTGGTATCCACTGCAACGGAGGATGTCGTATCCTCGTCGTCGAGGTCGTAAATGCTTGCCGTAGCCGCGGTGAAGCCGTCCATGTCGGAGGTCTTTACCCAGAAGGATACAATCTTGTACTCGCCTGCCTTTACGGTAAAGCTGTTTGCGCCGTTTTCAAGTTCGGTGCCGGAGATTGTAGCCGTATAGGATGCGCCGAGCGAAGAGAGGAGCATCAGCGCGTTGCCCTTTTCGTCTGCGCCGGGAAGGGCAGCCGCGCCTTCAAGCGCCTCGGTAATTCTTGCCGAGTACTTGGATGCGCCTGGAATGGTAGCGGAAGCCGCCTTTATGCTTGCGGCCACGTCCGAAAGACTGAATGCCGCGATTACGTCGTTGGTGGTGGCAATGTCAAGGTTGTGGTTGGTAAGGCCGCCTTCAACCTTGTTTGCCGTAATGCCGTAGAACGCGGGCTGCTTGGAAGGGTCGCTGGTCACATAGTGGTCGTCGTCCTCGGTAAGCTGAGCCGCAACGGTATCGGCATTTATGGGAGTGATATCCTTGGAACTGCCGGAGGCAAGGTCGATGTAGTAGTTGCTCTCGTTCTTGTAGTCGTCGTAGCTGAACACCTTGTCCTCGGCATCGCTCATAAGCGTGCAGGTGGTATTTGCAAGCTCGTCCTTTACAGCCTCATAGTTCTCGCTGTCCTCGATGGAGGAATAGAGCGTGCAGGTGAGGTCGTCGAAGAAAGCGTAGCCCTCAACTGTTTCGGCATAGTCGCCGCTGTCCTCAGCCAGGCCGAGACCGAGCTTTACGTTGACGGTGCTGGAAGCAAAGTCGCAGCCCTGAACGAATATTGTGAACTGAACCCAGCCGTTGTTCTCCGTCACGCCCTCGGTATTGATGGCTTTGATTGTGAACTCGTCGATGTCGTTGCCGCCGACGGTCTGCGTAACGGTGATGTATGCGCCGAGCTCCTCGATGGGAACAGCGCCGTCGCGGTCGAACATGAGGTCGGAGGTCTTTACCCACAGCGAAATTTCAGCCGCAGTGTTGGGCTCCAAAGTGACGGTGGAGGCGGAGGTATAGGTCTGCGCGGTGCCGTAGCTGTCGTAGTCGTATACAACTTCGCTGTCTGTGCCGTCAGCTTTTTCTATGTCGCTGTTCACGTAGTTGTGAAGCATCAGAACGTGGCTTTCAAAGACTTCTTTCTTGTCCTTGTCTTTATAGAACGCGCCGTTCTCGTCCTGAGTGAGCTCAGTCTTTACGCCTTCATCGTTGAGGTAATAGTACTTTTCGCTGCCCGCCTCGCCTTCGACGATTATGTCGTGGGTGTAGGGGTTATTGATAAGCTGCTTCTGCTCGTCGGTGGCGTCGTCCATGAGAGCGGTGTGAGGGTTGGCATACAGAATGTCGCGGGGGCGCATGCCGTTGTAGTCAACGTACTTGTCCTCGTAGTCCTCATCGTCGGAGTCGAGGTTGTCGTTGTCTTCAAGCCTCTGTGCAAGGTCGCTTGCGGACATCTTGTCCCAGCCGCCCTTGCTCGTGTCTATAATGCCGTTCATTACGTAGTTGGTCCTGCCGCTGGCAGAGGCCGTCCAGCTGTCCGGCGTATAGATGATGTGAGTTTTGTCCTCGCTGTCGCCGAAGAACTCAAAGTTGCCGTTCAGAATGGTCTGTTTGTCCGTAGTGGAAGAAGTAGAGCCGCCGCTGTTGCTGTCGCTGTCCGTGTCGGTGGCGGTGCACGCCGCTGCCAGGCCGAGCGAAACAGCCATCACGCCCGAAAGCACGGCAATGCTGACTTTCCTCATTCCGGATTTTAAGTGATATTTTTTCTTGTACATATAACACCTGCATTTATTTGTAGTAAAGCAAAAACTTTAAAACCGTACTATGATATTTTAATATAAAAGGTGATTATACGCAAGCATTTTAATAACTAATTGAATGAAAAAACGGTTAAATTTATTCAAAATGTGCAAACTTCTGTTAAGGAGCGCCATATATTCCCTTGCATATAGTGGCGAAAATAACAAAATGGCAAAAATAAGCGACAATTTAAAGCCCGTGCTTACGGGCGCGGCGGTGGGTATAGCCAACGGACTTTTCGGCGGCGGAGGGGGAATGATAGCCGTGCCGCTGCTTGCGGCGGGCGGACTGGAAGAAAAGCGCGCTCACGCCACGGCGATACTCATTATCGCTCCCGTCAGTCTTGCGGGGGCCATAGCCTACATCATAGCGGGTTACGCCGCGGCGCATATATTTCTGCCCGCAGCAGTGGGAATGGCGGCGGGAGGGGCGCTGGGCGCGGTATTTTTAAACAAACTGCCGCTCACCGCCGTGCGCGCCGTGTTCGTTGCGGTAATGTTTGCCGCGGGCATAAGGATGGTGTTTGCGTGAGCTTTATTATAATACTGTCGTTTGCATTCCTTGCGGGGCTTTTGGGCGGCATGGGCATGGGCGGCGGAACGATACTCATTCCCGCGCTCACGCTCATATCGGGCATAGAACAGCACGCCGCGCAGGCGGCAAACCTCATAGCCTTTCTGCCGATGTCGCTGATAAGCCTTAAAATACACTCCGGCAACGGCCTTTTAAAAACGCAGGGTTCGCTTCTTATTATAATTCCCGCAGTCGCGCTGTCCGTCTCGGGCGCGTTCGCGGCGGCGTATATGCCGTCGGAACTGCTTTCCAAGCTCTTCGGCGGCTTTCTGGTGGCGCTTGCATGCAAGCAGACGGCGGACATAATTCCGCAGGTAAAAGCCTATTTTAAAAACAAATAAAACTTTGCGTATGCAGTTATAATTGCCATATTTAACACATAAAACTTTGCGTATATAAAATAAAGCGGCCACATTGGCCGCTTTTAAATTTACATAGTTTTCTTTGATTTTTTCTTTAATCTCGCTGTACGCAAAACTTCCAGTCTGCCCTTTATGTAGACTATCGCGGGGGTGAGGGAGTACGTTCTGAATGCAAGGAAGGTCACACCCGTGAACAGAGCCGTTGCTGCTCCGCCCGCAAACAGGCAGGCAACGGGCGGAAAGAAGTTTTCCAGTATTCCTCCTAGCAGTCTGCCGAACGTGCAGCTGAGCACGCAGGCAACGGCCGCCCGCATAAAGTAGCCTTTGTACTTCATTCCGGGGCACAGCTTTTTAAGCAGACGCATATTCAGCACCGCGGTTATAACATAGCTTGCGGCAAGTCCCGCAACGTAGGAATAGACCCCTATAAGCGGAGTCAGCGCCGCAAGGCAGGCAATCATTGCCGCCGCGCCCGCAAAGTAGTTGATAAGCGTCGCCTTTTCGCGGTTCATTGAGTTGAGTACCGTTCCCGTTATCATGGAAATGCACATCGGCAGCAGCATTGCACAGCTTTTTTCCACCATTTCGCCGCTCAGCTTGTCTGAAAACAGCACTTCGCCCGCCGCACCGCCCGCGGCAAACAGCAGCGGAATTAGCAGAAAGGCTATCAGCGCCGCACTTTTAAGCGACCTTTCCACGTCCGCTTTCAAAAGCTCGGTGCGGTTTTTGTAATAGTTTTCTGAAAGTTCGGGCGCAAGCACAACTGCAATGCTGCCTATGAGGGAGGAGGGGATGAAGAGTATGGGCACGGCCATGCCCGCGGCCACGCCGTAAAGGCTTACCGCCTCGCTGTCTGTCATGCTGCACATCTTCACAAGCAGGAAGGGCATCAGCACGGCCACGAGCGAATTGAGAAGTGATGTGGAGGTTCGCATAGCCGTGACGGGGAGAGAGGCGGAGAGCAACGGCTTTATCTGCGCTTTCGGGTTGACTAGTCTGCCGCCCTTGCGGAAGTACCATACAAGCGACACCGCAAAGGAGAACACGTAGGATATGAACACCGCCATGCCCGCCCTTCGCGCACCGTCGGCGGCGTCTGCCGCACCGAATGCGAGAATGCTGCCCAGCACAACCATCAGCGCGTCCTCCGCAAGCTCTATAAGCGAGTAGGGCATAAACTGTCTGTCGCCCCAGAAGGCTCCGCGCATCACGGAGTAAATGGAAGTGAGGATAAGCCCGGGCAGAATTATAAGGAATACGTTTAAGCATCTGGCGTCGGAAAACAGAAAGCCGAAGAATTTCTGTCCGAAAAATATGATAAGGCATACGGGCACGGTAAAAATAAGCGTGCTTACAATGCCCGCCGTGACAACCGCGCTGCGGCCCGCCGTATTGCCCAGGGCGTTCTGTTTGGTTATAAGGCGTGAAACGGTAATCGGCACCCCGCTGGAGGCCATCGTCAGAAATACTGCAAATACGGATAGGGCAATCTGGTAAATGCCCAGACCCTCGGCGCCTATCGCGCGCGATAAAATTATGCGGTATACAAAGCTGAGCGACTTTTCCACCGTGGAAAAGAAGGTCACCTGTGCCGTAGTCTTGTAAATACTTGTACTCATCAACAATATTCTACAAATTGCGCGCGCAGTTTATGAACAATCTGCCTGCGTTTGTGCATATTTTTTATATGCGCGCGCTCTCTTTGCAGACGGTCTGGCGGAGGTGAAACTGCGGCATAAGCTGACTGGCGGCCGCATAAAATTATAGCGTTATGTTCAGTCTGAAGTGCGAAAAACCTGTGTTTTACCGCGTAAAGCGCGGTCAGACTGCGGAAGATATCTCCCGCGAGTTTGCCTGCCCCGTCGGGGAGGTGTATGAAGGGCAGATAATAAAGTTGCCTCAGGGCGGGTTTACCGAATACCGCGCCCGCGCGGGTGACAGTTTTGCCTCCGTGGCGCGCACGTTCGGCGTGGATGCGGGGGAGCTGGAACGTCTGAACGGCGGGTATGTGTACCCCACGCGCCGACTGCTAATTCCGCTCGGCGGGCAGAAGCAGGAGGGGCGGTAAACATAAACTTACGGTAAACATAAACGCGGCTCCGTCATATAATAAAATATAAAAACGGCGTCCGCATCGGGGCCAAAGGCTATGCGGTGCGGGCGCAGGCAGATTATATGTGCGCCGTTCGGCGCTACCCCAATAAAGACGGAGGTTAAAAATGTCATTTTTTTCCAATTTTCAGTCGGATAAATGTCCCGGCGCAATAAGCGGCAACCCGCTTAACGGATTGTGTGAAAAAGTGTGCATTCAGGCGCAAAAGATATTCGATGCCTGCATAAGGCAGATTCAGCTTGAAAACTACACGCTCACCCTTACCGACGCCGTGCCCGGCGACCCTACATACCCCCTGACGTTCATAAGTGCAAAATCGCTGTCGTCCGCAGGTACTCTCACGGCGCTCAGCGTGGACCGCCTTGCCGATAAGCCCGGCTGTGCAAGAGTGCAGGCCACGGTAAACATTCCCGTGGAGGTGCTGTACACCGACGCCAACGGTACTGAAGGCAGTGCGCAGGCGACCATAAGCGTAAAGCAGGATGTACTGCTCTGCGTGCCCGCACCCTCCATAATGCCCTACAAGGTTACGGCGGAAGTAAGCGCCGTATGCGCGGAGGGCACATTCAATGCGGATAACGGTTCGTTCACGGTGAACGCATGCGTTACCATTATTCTGAAGATATCCACAGATGTTCAGCTCCTCGTGCCCAGCTATGGCTATTGCGCCATTCCTCCCGCACAGGACTACTCCCAGGAGGTATGTGCAGGCTTTTTCGAGTTGCCGCTCTATCCCAAGGGTAAAGATTGCCGCCACTGAGGATTGTCCGGTCTGAGTCTGCGGCTTGCGCCCTTCTTTTCCTCTGCGTCAAGCAGCCTTTGCGCGGGAATGGTTCAAGGCATATGCGGCCGCAGTTTATGTAACTCAATATTTTCAGCGGCAGAGGCCTTCAAAGCCTCTGCCGCTTTTGCGCTGTCTGAAAAATGTTGTATTGTGCTTGTATTCTGAAAATGCAACAATTTAAGCGTGCGCGGCTGCAAACTGCAGATAGCCATAAATTCGGCGTGCAAATAGTTTGTGCAAAATTGTCGCATACTTTAAAAGAACACGTTTTAATTTCAACGGTCATTGCGCCGCGCATAAAGACAGTTGCGGCGGTAACGGGGGACTTTTTATGATAATTTTACAGCACCTCATATTCCCAAGGCCCGGCATATGCACGGATGAGCCGCTGTATTTCAGGCGCAACGAGCGTGCATTTTACGCCTGGTCGGACGATTATATTACGTTCGAGCGCGACGGCGCGGCTGAATTTGACACCTATTTCAACGGACTCAGCGCGGAAAAGCTGTTCAGATATACATCAGTAAAGAAAATTTTTTTAAAGCTTAAACTGAACGGAATTTTCAGAGTAACGCTTATGCGCAAGGAAAAGTGTGCGCAGTTGCTCACCTGCGAATTTGTCAGCGAAACGGTGGTCAACAGCGAGGGGCGGCTGTATGAATTTTCCTTTGCCTTCGACTGTAAAAACACTTCGGGCATGTACTGTTTCAAAATTCTCAGTCTGGATGGCGGCAGCAGATTTTATGGCGGCGATTACTGCGCAGATATTGCCGAAGACGCGCTCCGCAGCGTAAAGATAGGTATAGACATCTGCACGTTCAGAAGGGAAAGGTTTGTGGAAAAGAACATAGAAAGTCTTTCCTCCGCATTTTTTTCGGACGTGACCTCGCCGCTGTACGGCAAGCTTGAAATTTTCATATCTGATAATGCAAAGACGCTCCCGCAGGAAATGAATACGCGTTTCGTGCACGTATTTCCGAGCAAAAACGTCGGCGGTGCGGGCGGGTTTACGCGCGGACTTATGGAAATTATAAGCGGCGGCAACCCGCGCGGAATAACCCACGTGCTCATTATGGACGACGACATAGTTGTCGAACCGGAGAGCATATACAGAACGTACGTGCTTTTAAGCGCGCTCAGGGAGGAGTACCGTCACGCATTCATAGGCGGAGCGATGTTCAGACTGGACAGACAGCACATTCAGGTGGAGGCGGGCGCGCTGTGGAACGGCGGCGCCGTCATATCGCGCAAGAGCGGGCTGGATTTGCGCACGCTGGACGCCTGCCTTTACAACGAGCTTGAGGAGACGGTAGATTACAATGCGTGGTGGTACAGCGTTGTGCCGATAGAGAACGTAAGGGCGGATAACCTGCCTCTTCCCGTGTTCATACGCGGCGACGATGCCGAATACGGTCTGCGCAATACCAGAAAGCTCATACTTATGAACGGTATCTGCGTCTGGCACGAGCCGTTTGAAAACAAGTACTCTTCTGGAATGTTCTACTACATTTTCCGCAACCGACTAATAGACAACGCCGTGCGCGGCGTGCGGTATACCAAAAGGCAGCTTTTGTTTGAGCTGAAAGAACACGTATATAACGAACTTTTCTGTCTGCGATATAAAAACGTTGACCTGCTTTTGCGCGGAATAGAGGACTTTTTCCGTGGACCAGACTGGCTCAAGGCGCAGGACGGCGAAAAACTGCACTCCTTAATAATGGCGGACGGCTATAAAATGCAGTATATAGACGAGTTGCCCTTCAACTTTTCCTATCCCGCGTACGAACAGATGCTGCGCGTTCCCGAGGATGTCGGCTTTCGCGGCGGCGTAAAAAAGCTGGCGATAGCTTTTACCTTCCACGGACTGTTTATGCCCGCAAACGCTGAAAAAATTGTGCCGACGATAGGCGTCGTTCCAAGGCAGCTTGTAAGGGTGAAGAAGTCGTTGAACTACGATATCAGCTCCAAAAAGGCGTTCATAACAGAAAAGAGCGTAAAAACTGCGATTAAACTCTATTTCAGGTACCTCGGCGTAAGGCGGCTTATAAAGCGCAGATATTACACGGTAAAGTCGGAGTACAGACGCCGCGGCGGCGAGCTTATGACGCTTGATTTCTGGAACGGATATCTCGGCATTGACATATCGGCGGAGAGACCTGCGGAGATGTCGGCGGCAAAAAATCGGAGGAAAAAATGAGCGGAAAGACCAATATAACCATACTTGAATCGGCGCGTTGCACGGGTTGCGGTGTGTGTGAAAACAGCTGTCCCACGGGCGCAATATCTTTCGGCGAGGACGCGGAAGGCTTCCGAATGCCCTTCGTGGATGATTCAAAGTGCATAAATTGTAAGGCCTGCGTGCGCGCCTGCCCCGTGCTTACGCTGCAAAAGCACAACAGAATGCAGCCGGATATGTATGCCGTCCGCGCGAAAGACGATGTGAGGGCGGTGAGCTCTTCGGGCGGAGTGTTTTCTCTTCTTGCGGACTATGTTCTTGAAAAGGGGGGCTGCGTTTGCGGAGCGGCGTTTGACGAGGATATGACGCTCAGACATGTTATGATAACAAATAAGAGCGAACTTGCAAAATTGCGCGGTTCAAAGTATGTGCAGAGCAACACTGGCGACATATACAGCCGCGTAAAGGCAAAGCTGAAAGAAGGCAAAACTGTGCTGTTTGTGGGCACGCCCTGCCAGGTTGCGGGTGTAAAAAACTTTATCGGCGGCGCGGAAAATCTTATCACGGCCGATATTCTGTGCCACGGCGTGCCCTCGCAGAAAAGTCTGGATAAATACCTTGCGGAAATCTCTGAAGGCAAAAAAATAAAGGATGTGGCGTTCAGGGATAAGCGCAACGGCTGGAATGCCGAACATATAACAATCACCTTTGAGGACGGCACAGTGTACGATAAGTCTGCGGCGGAGGGCAATCTGTACGTAAAGGCCTTTTTATCCAACATAATGCTCAGAAGAAGCTGTGAAAACTGTCCGTTCTGCGCCTTTCCACGCCACGGAGATATCTCAATGGGCGACTTTTGGGGCATAAGCAACTTTGACAAGTCGCAGAGCGACGGCAAGGGCACGTCGATAGTATTTGTAAACAACGCGGCGGGCAAGGCTCTTTTTGAAAAGGCTGTTTTGCCCGCGGCGACTGTCAGACAGTTTGCTTTTTCGGAAAATATGCCAAACCGCATAAAAAGTTATTTCAGAGCCAATGCAAAAAGGAATCAGTTTTTAAACAATCTCAGGGTGCACAGCTACAAGGACGCAATGGACTTCACGCAGAAAAACAGGTTCGATATCGGGCTTGTGAGCAACTACTGTGCGGTCAACTTCGGCGGCAGTCTTACGCAGTTTGCGCTGTATTGCGTGCTTGAGGATATGGGCTATACCGTGCTGATGATAGACAGACCCGCCAGCGCGCCCGATAAAATTCTTTCGGATGTGCGCACAATCTGCTACGAAAAGTGGCCTTACCCCGAATACGCGCTTGCGGCGCAGTACCCCACAAAGGAGGCCATGCGTGAGCTCAACGACCTCTGCGGTACCTTCGTGGTCGGGTCGGACCAGCTCTTTCAGAACACTCTTTTCAATTTTTTGGGCGGAATTTATACGCTCGACTGGGTGGAAAATACCAAGAAAAAGATAGCCTGCGCGGCCTCTTTCGGGTTCGACTATATCTGGGGAGAGCGCAGACAGCTGGCTGAAATGGGTTATTTCATGCAACAGTTCGACGCCTTTTCCGTGCGCGAGGACAGCGGCGTAAAGGTTGCCCGCGATTATTTCGGCGTGGAGGCGGTGCACATACTCGACCCCGTGTTTCTGTGCGATACAAGTCACTATGACCAGCTGATTGCGCACAGCAAGAGGGAGATTTCGGGCGGATACATCAGCTCGTATATACTTGACCCCACGGACGAGAAAAAACAGATGCTTAAAACTCTGCAGAGCTCGCTCGGTCTGCGCGTGGAGGTATTTTCCGAACTCGGCAACAAAAACAGCGGACAGTTTGAAGGGTTTGACTATGTGCCGCTGAAGGCCGAAGGAAGGTTGCAGAGCATAAAGAATGCAAGTTTCTTCCTCTGTGACTCCTTTCACGGTACCTGCCTTGCCATAATTTTCAACGTACCGTTTATAAGCGTGGTCAACAGCCGCAGGGGCGGAGCGCGCTTTTCTTCCCTGCTAAAATATTTCGGGCTGGAAGATAGAATGGTGGAAACGCTGGAAGAGTTTAAGTCCCGTCCCGAACTTTTAAAACCGACAGATTTTTCCTATGCCAACAAAAAACTTAAAAAGGGCAGGGAATTCAGCCTTAACTGGCTGCGGGATGCGCTTCGTAAGGAGAGCAAGAAGGGCGCCTCTATATACGATATTTTGACCGAACGGCTTGCCGAGCGCGACATGGAGATAAGAAATTTAAAAAATCTTGTAAAAAATCTTTATAAGGAAAAGAGCCTTCTGCCCTTTACTGATACGATTGCGGACTATCTTGCGGAGCTTAAGCGGAACAAGGAGCGTTGCATATATATTGTTGCCGTAAAGGATACGCCCGGCATAAGCGTTACGGAGGAGATGGCAAAAAAGCTGAATGAAAGTCTTGGCGTAAGGCAGAATCTTTTCCAGCAACATTGGAAGAGTTACGCCGCGGTAGTTGACGGCGGCAAAGTCGTGTTTGAAAAACTCTCGGAAGGGCGGGTGGAAACCGCGCTCAATGTGGAAGGATACAACATTCAGGTTGTAAGCGCGGCACTTGGAGTAGGCAATCTTGCAAAAATAATGATAAATGGAAAGGATTACGCCGTGAATAAGCGCGGGTTCAATATCGTCGCTATAGATAAAACCGATGGCCGAGTGTGCGACTGCGCGCAGCTGGACCTTCACCTCAGAAATTACGTTCTCGAACACCGCGAAATATTCTGACAAAAATTAAAAGATATCAGAGGGCAAGATACTAAAAGACAAGTTATCAGACTGCAGGATATTAAGTTTGAAATATAGACCGAAGTGTTAGAGCACAAGGTATCGGAGTGTAAGCTGTTCAACAGTAAGTTATCAGAACGCAAATAGAAGAATATTGGAGCGTAAGAAGTTCGGGTGTAATATATCGGAACGTCTGATATTAAAGTGCGCGATACAGAGCGCGGGATATTAAATGGCAAGATATGGCGCAATGCATTATGTTTTGCTGTTCTGGACTTAAAATTTTTAATTTGTATTTCACATCGATAAACTTTTTGTGCTTGTGTAAGTTAAAAAAAGCCGCCGCGCAAATTTTGCGCGGCGGCAACTTTGATTTTTTAAAATCAGAATTCGTTGTTGAGTTTTTGTGCGTAGTGGAAAATGAATTCCGTAATGGTGGGTATGCCCTTGGAGGACTTTATTCTTGCCGTGTAGTTGGTGGAAAGTTCGTCCTTATCGGTGCTGCCCCACGCGCGGTTGATTGCATTCTGCATTGCGCGCTCTACGCTGTTCTCCGTCTTGTTGTACTTTTTGCCGATAATTCTGCAAACGTGCTGAACGGGCTGCTGCATTATAATGCCAATGGCGTCTATAAGGTATCTGTAGCCTATGCATTTGGAGCTTATGCCCACGTTGTCAAGCTCGTGCGAAATTCTTCTGCTGCGCTTTCTCTCTTCCAGCTCGTCGGAGGAGGAAACGGACTTTTCAGAAATATGTGCTTTTCTTGTAAGAATGACCGACTTGGTGAGTTTTAAAAAGTCTGCGATGTTCTGAGCGGAAAATCCGGCATCCTTCTTACCCATAATAAAATCAGCGCCGTACTCGCGTGCAACCTTGTGGGTTACGGGGTCCTCGCTGGATGTTATTACGAGAATGAAGGGGAGGGGGGATATGTCAGAAGTTTTCAGCTTTTTAAGAAAGTCGAGCCCGTCGCTGGTGCCGTCATGCAGTTCAAGGTCCAGAACAACTGTATCGGGATGATAGTCTTTAACGCATTGAAGTGCGCGGTTAGAGTTGTTCGTAATGCCTACAAGTGCAAAATCGTCGCTTGAGCCAGTCAGTTCGGTGATGATGTCTTTGCAGGCCTGGGGGTCGTCTTCAACCAACATCAGTGTAAGTTTTTCTTCCATAGTTTAACCTCGGATTTAATTGCTGAATATATGATAACACTAAAATCGATAAAAAACAATACTAATTACAATGATAATTAAAAAAATTTTGCAAAAAGGTTAAAAAAATGTAGTTAAATTGCTTAAAAATCACTTACAGTAAAGTGCAAAACAGCTAAAACAAGGGGATAGCAATGTATGCAATCAGTCATGTCTGCAT
>ERZ1090862.472-NODE-472-length-18043-cov-8.329720_pt1 | contig 18043 bp, 18 predicted proteins | sample MGYA00478481_ERZ1090862 | MGnify/ENA primary metagenome ERZ1090862 (study PRJEB33644, sample SAMEA5815745) | chicken gut metagenome | biome: Chicken; feature: Gastrointestinal Tract; material: Caecum | place: Ireland | collected 2019-01-01 | study: A study of the... | reverse complement strand
ATCCAGATTCCTGTGCGGATCATCAAAACTCCTGCAGCTCCCTGAAAACCTTTATTATTATAACGCAAAATTCTCTACGAAATCTCTATATTTTAATATTTGCTCTATTATCTCAAATGGGGGGAGAAAAAAGGTCAAAAAGAAGCCCTGTGGGATTGCTTGTCCACAGAGCTTTTGAAGTCTTATAAATCATAAAAAACAGGCTGCATCTTTTCATAGGTACAGAAGCGGCGGAAGCCCAGATCTTTCAGAAATTTTTTGGTTTCTTCTATATACATTCCCAGGTGTTCCGGCTTGTGGCTGTCACTGCCGATAGTAAGGATCTCTCCTCCCAGATCACGATACAATTTCAGGATATCTGCAGAAGGCATAGTATCCCGGAGGCCATATCTGTGGGAAGAAGTATTCACTTCGATTCCTTTTCCATCTGCGATGACCTGTTTCAGGATTTCCTCAACTGCAGGTTTTATCTTTGCAAAAGGATAAGCTCCTGCTTTATCATATCTGGCGATCAGATCCATATGTCCCAGCACACTGTAATCTTTGTATTTCTTTACTACTGCCAGCATTTCTTTATAATACTGGAGATTATATTCATCCTGGGGTTTTCCTTTCTGAAAATCCTGAGTCCAGAACTCTTTATCTTCTACCTGATGAATAGATAAAATAATAAAGTCAAAGGAATATTTTCGAAAGAGAGCTTCAAATTCAGGAATGGTATGACGCTGTATTCCAAATTCCATGCCGGTGCGGATCTGGATTTTTTCGCCCCATCTTTCCTTTAACTTCTGGATCTGCTCCATATATCTGGGATAATCTACATTCGCCAGAGGATCTCCATCTCTGTAAAGAATTTCTTCTCCCGAATCCCAGTCTTTCTTTATCCCATAGTCTACATGGTCCGTAATACAGATTTCTTCCATCCCCATTCCCACTGCATCCCGGATCACGTCCTCTATTGGATAAACGGAATCATCACTGAATTCTGTATGTACATGGTAATCTGCAAACACTGATTTTTTCCTCCCTGTGTAGTAAACCTTGCAAAAAATTATAGCCTGTTTTTCATCCATGTTCTATCAGATTCCTATGCGCATCTATAATTATTCTGCAGGTAATCCTGTATCCAAGTATGATTTCTTACTATACGCCGTCTTTTTTCCGTGATAAAATGAATTGGAGAAAAAATCCGCATAAACCTGTGAAAAAGGAGAAACAGATCCATGAAAATCGTATTTTTAGACTCCAATACTCTGGGAGAGGACATTGATTATACACCATTCGAAGAATTGGGAGAAGTGATAAAATATCCCTTTTCCACCTCTGAAGAAGTTTTTCAGCGTTCTAAGGACGCGGATATCCTTGTGATCAATAAGATCCAGATCAACGAAAAAACCATCTCTTCTGCAAAGAGACTAAAGCTTGTCTGTGTCACCGGTACAGGCACCAATAACCTTGATAAAGATTATCTGGCCCGCCGTGGTATCCAATGGAGAAACGTAGCCGGATATTCAACAGAATCCGTGGCCCAGCATACCTTCGCTATTATGATGATTATGTAAAAGAAGGCCGTTATGTCAACGACCGGGAGTTTACCCATTTCAGCCATACCTTCCATGAACTCCAGGGTATGACCTGGGGAATCCTGGGACTTGGAGCCATTGGCCGGAGAGTGGCAGACATTGCCGGAATGTTCGGCGCCAAAGTAATCTACTATTCTGCTTCCGGGGCTTCTGCCCAGGAAGGATACTGCCAGGTAGACTTTGACACTCTATTAAAAGAGTCGGATATCCTGTCCGTCCATGCGCCGCTGAACCAGTATACAGAAGGACTTATGGATCAAAAGGCCTTTCATAAAATGAAGTCTTCCGCTATCTTCCTTAATCTGGGAAGAGGGCCTATTGTCCGGGAAGCTGACCTTGTCAAAGCACTGAATGAAGGAGAAATCCAGGCCGCCGGTCTGGACGTACTGTCCGGCGAGCCTATGGCAGCAGACAGTCCCTTCCTCTCGGTTAAAGATAAAAGCCGTCTGCTGATCACCCCTCACGTTGCCTGGGCTGCAGTAGAGGCAAGGCAGAGATTGATGAAGATCATTGCCGGCCAGATCAAAGATTTTTTTAAACTATAGTCCGCCGCTTACAGTCTCGTAAAAAATCCCGTTTCTTCTCTGCAGACACTCTGCAAGAGAAAAAACGGGATTTTATAATTTTAATAAACTTCCGCTCCAAAAGGCATCAGGGCCAGTTTTGCCAGTTTAAAATGCTGGAGGCCGAAGGGGATTCCTATGATCGTTATACACATCAGGATTCCCAGCACGCAATGTTCTATTGCCAGAGGCAGGCCTGAAAGGATCAGCCAGAGGATGTTCAGCAGAAAGGATCCTGCCCCGCCGCCGTACTGTACTTCTTTGCCAAAGGGAAAGAAACTGAGCCCCGCAAACTTAAAGCACTGCATTCCCACAGGAATTCCGATAATGGTAATGCACCAGAGACATCCTGCCAGGCACCAGCTCAGGCCGCTTAAAGCGCCGCCGAAAATAAACCATAATAAATTTCCAAGACAACCCATTCTTATTCCTCCTCTACCACTGTTTTCTGAGTTTTTCCAAAAGTTCTTCTACCAGCTGGATCCCATCTTCCACGTCCTCCCGGGTATTCTGGATCCTGGAGTATACCAGATAATCGGAAACCGGATCATCAAAGAAAAAATCCGCAAAGGAAAGGAAACTTCCGATCTCCATTCTCAGATCCAGGGACACGGGAACGTCTTTCAGTTCCTTTTGAAAACTTTCCAGATCTTTCTTTGCCCGGTCGATCAGCCCTGCGGCTGTTTCCATCTTGGAGTGCTTCATAAATCCTGAAAAAGCTCCTCCCCCGAAAAGATCCAGAAGTCCCCAGTTCTTTGCGCTGTTTAAAGTGTCTCTGAGGGTATAGAGGCTTTCCAAAGCTCTCTCACCTGCCCTCTCTGCCTGTCTTAATTCTTGTTTTACCAGTCTTTCTGTCATTTTTCTCGCTCCTTCTCATCTGCAAGATTCTGTGACAGATGTCCGGAGTATTTGGTTTTTATGATAAAAGAAAAAGACTTCTATCATGACATCTGCCACAATAAAAGTCTTGCTATCTCATTTGCTACGGGTGCCTCTCGGCACCGGTTGACGATTACAAAACCATCCTTTTGGGATGTTCAGCTACTCCCTTTCCATTGCTTGAATAAAATCTAACATACTGTCCTGTAAATGTCAAGGAAATCTTTTATCCCTGTGCCCAGCGAGCCATACAGACATGTCTGCATCGGGTACTTAAGACAGCAGATTCTGGAGGATCCAGCATACAGCCGGAATTGTGACAATGGAACAGAGAGTGGTAACAAATACTCCGCCCATGGCATAATCTCCCTCAGATCCTGAAGCCTTTGCCATCATTACAACAGAAGACATCGCCGGCATTGCTCCCAGAAGAGACATCGTAAGACGTATTTCTTCCGGTGTCTGGAAAAATCCCAGCAGCAGATAAAAAATCACGGGAAACAGGATCATCTTCATAAAAATAATCCCGTAAAATTCCACATTTCTGATATATCTCCGTATATCAATACAGGCAAAAACCCCGCCCAGGTAAATCATAGCCAGAGGGGTAGCTGTATTGCCGATCTTTTGCAATCCAGTATCCAGAAGTGCCGGCAGTGGAATCCTGCCGATCACAAAAACCATCGAAAGAAGGATCGCCACGGTAGAGGGATTTATCAATTTTCTCGGATCAAACTTTCCTTCTCCGGAAGGAGTGGTAAGCTTTACCCCTACAGTCCACAGGACCAGCTGATCGATGATCGTAAATATGGAAATATAAAGCATACCGTTTTGAGGGAGTATGCTGGTAATAATAGGGATTCCCATAAATCCAACGTTCCCGAACATGGCAAGGGCATGATAGACCTGTCCCTGATCACCTTTTACATGAAACAGGCGGCTTAATCCTTTTCCGATCAGGAAAGTAAAAATATAAAAAATGCAGGTATATATCAGTATTCCCGCAGACTGGAAAAGAGTTCTCCTGTCCACTCCTCCTGCGATATTAACAAAGATCATAACCGGAAGCGCCAGTTTCAATACGAATCTGGAAATGGATTCAATCGTGATCTCTGTAAAAACTTTTGTTTTAATAAGAAGAACGCCTATTATAATATAAATAACAAAAAGTCCGATCTGTTCCAGCAAAATCCAGAAAGTATTCATCCTGTCACCACCTGGCAGATCCAATTATGCCGATATTCCGTCATATATATCTTCCTCTTTTCTTTTTATTCCCGTTTTTTACGACAAAAGAACAAGACCTCTATTCCGGCAGTTCCCGCAGCAGTCAAATACTCCGATGCAAGCATCGGGGTATTTGACCCTCGCGGCAGTCGCCAAATGGACATGCAAGCATGTCCCCTTGGCTCGTTGTCCGCAGAAATAAAAGTCTTGTTCTATTTTTCATGACAGCATACATCCTTTTCCGCATGACATATGCGTTCAGTCAAAGCAGCCATGATGACTGGGGAAAATTCGCTTTTCAGATCCCGGCAGCCTTCAGAAGATCCGGTACTTTGGACTCCCAGCCAAGAGCCATGATATGTACGCCCTGGCAGTAAGGTTTACATTCTTTGATGATGCGGGCTGCGATCTCCACGCCGGTGATACCGGCTTTGGTCTTTTCTTTATCCTTCTTCAGCTCTTCGATCATCTCGTCAGGAACATGAACACCGGCTACATTGTTATTCATGAACTTGCACATTCCTGCTGATTTTGGAATGATGATACCAACCTGTACAGGTTTTCCGAACTGTTTTGCCTTTTCCATAAATTTGATGAATTTTTCCGGCTCAAAAACAGCCTGGGTCTGGAAGTAATCGGCTCCTGCCATTACTTTTCTCTCCATCTTTGCCAGCTGTGCGTCAACGGAATCGCTGCAGGGAGATACTACCGCTCCTTTAGCGAATTTCGGAGGTTCTCCGATCAGCTCGTTTCCGCCCAGGTCCACGCCTTCTTCCAGTTTTTTCACTGTGTGGATCAGAGAAACAGAATCCAGGTCGAATACCGGTTTCGCCTGTGGATGATCGCCCAGTTTTGTATGATCTCCTGTAAGGAGCAGCAGGTTCTCGATCCCGAACATAGCTGCGCTTAAAAGATCGGACTGGAGAGCGATACGGTTTCTGTCACGGCAGGTCAGCTGATAGATAGGAGTCAGTCCTTCATCCTTCAGAGCCTTACACATAGCCAGAGAGCCCAGACGCATAACAGAAGACTGATTATCGGTTACATTTACTGCGGTAATACCGCTTAAATAGGTTTTTGCTTCTTCCAGCAAATGCTCTACATGAAATCCTTTTGGGGGACCAACCTCCGCAGATACTACAAATTCGCCACGTTCAAATAACTCAGTAATCTTCATGATACATTACTCCTAATTCTTAAAATTTTTGCATTTTCCATTTTAAACTTCATCATCTGTCGCAAAGTTCCGCACCTGGGTAGGACATTTCAGTACATCCAGACGTCCGATCTGCTCAAGGCGTCTGTAAATACGCTCCCAGCCGCATTCCATGTCGCTGTCTACTTCGCATCTGCCGTTTTTGGCGCCGCCGCACTGACCGTTGACCAGACTCTTGGAGCAGGCAGTGATGGGGCAGATACCGCCGGTGAGGTTCAGATAACACTCTCCGCACTGATCGCATTTATACTCCAGAGGAGTTACACCCTGGAATCCCGGCAGAGGACATGTATCGCAGGCAGCGCATACCTTTTTCTCTTCCAGATAAGCGGCAATGGTCTGAACGCCTACGCCGCAGGAAAATACAAGGACCATGTCGGCAGCCTGGATCTCATCCATATGTTTCTGGAGACGGAGCTCCATATTTTCCTGATTGCATATGTAATCTGTTGTGAGGATCCCGGTCACTTTTCCTTGGGCTTCCCAGGCTTTCTGAAGTTCTTCCGCTTCTTTTACCGGAAAATAAACTTCTTTACAGCCATGGCAGTTGATGATAAAGACTTTTTTCCCTTCTGCCAGGGCTTCGATGGTTTCTCTGGGTTTTAATTCGGTAATCAACATATCACTTCATCCCCCTTACTGCATTTTTTCCGGCTTTGATCTTCGTCACTAACGGAATCTTGGAGGAACAGATATACTCACAGCATCTGCACTCGATACAGTCCATAACATTTTTCTCTTTCATGCCCTGCCAGTTCTCCTCATCCGCAAATTTTGCGAAATACAGTGGAGACAGTTCCATAGGACACACATCCATACACCGGCCGCATTTGATACAAGGCTGTTCTACAGTATGATCTGTATCCACGGCAATAATTCCGTTGGAGCCTTTCATGATAGGTACATTTGTATCTGTAAGAAGGAAGCCCATCATAGGTCCGCCGGCCTTAATAGTAACGTCATCTCCTGTCACTCCGCCGCAGTAATCGATAAGATCTTTTGTATTGGTACCGATCTTTACGATAAAGTTCCCCGGATTTTTCACTCTCTCACCGGTTACGGTCACAACACGCTCGATCAACGGCATACCGGTCAAAATGGCGTCGGCAATAGCCTTGGTTGTGCTGATGTTGCTGACGATGCAGCCTACATCTGCAGGAAGGCCGCCGCTTGGAACTTTTCTTCCGGTCACACGTTTGATCAGCATCTTCTCAGCACCCTGGGGGTATTTCGTCTTAGCTGTTACAACTTCTATATTTTCAAGATCTGCAGTTTTCTCCGTCATAAGCTGGATAGCGTCAGGCTTATTGTCCTCGATGACAATAACGCCTTTTTCTGCGCCTACTGCCTTAAGGATCGCCTTAAGTCCATAGATCACATCATCTGCAAACTCCAGGAGCACCCGGTGGTCTGCAGTCAGAAGGGGCTCGCACTCGCAGCCGTTAAGAAGGATGGTATCTACCGGCTTGGCAGGTTTTAATTTTACAGATGTGGGGAAACCGGCGCCGCCCATACCTACGATACCTGCCTCTTTTACGATCTCCACGATCTCATCGGGAGTCAGCTCTTCCAGGCCTTTGTGAGGCTTAACAGATTCATGGAGAGTATTCTTTCCGTCAGATTTGATCACCACAGAAAGACATTCTCCTCTGGTGGCATGTCCACGGTTTTCAATGGCTGTTACCATACCGCTGACACTGGAGTGTACCGGGCTGCTGATAAAGGCCGCAGCCTCACCGATCTTCTGTCCCACTTTAACTGTATCACCCACCTGCACTACAGGATTGGCCGGAGCCCCTGCATGCATGGACAGAGGGATAACAACTTCTTCCGGTTCAGGGAATCTCTTCAGAGCCATATGTTCTGTATACTCTTTGCGCTCTAAAGGATGAACGCCGCCGTAATAGCCTTCCAGACGTTCTGCCCTGATGGATTTCACATAATCATTTACAAACTTGAAATTGATCTTGGAGTAATCTCTCAGCTGGACCGGCTGATGGAGGAACTCGTCAAGACGTCCCTGTTTTTCCAGTCTCTGATAGATTTTTTCCCATGCGCAGTCTTTACTGCTGTCTACTTCGCATTTTCCGTTCTTCGCGCCGCCGCACTGACCGTTGACAAGACTCTTGGAACAGTCAACGATGGGACAGACACCGCCGGTTATGTTCAAATAGCACTGGGCGCATGCGTCACACTTTTTCTGGGTGAGCGCCATGCCGTGATAGCCTCTGTAATTCAGGGAATTGCTGGCCGCATATACGGGTTTCCCCGCCAGCTCTGCCACAGTCTGGATTCCCAGTCCGCAGGAGATCACGAAAACATTTTCTGTACCTTCCGGGATCATATCCTGGAGTTTTTTCTCTGTCTGGATTTTGTTGCATAAAAAATCAACTCTTGCAGTACCTGTAACTGTCTTCCCCTGCTCTGCGGCGAATTTTTCAAACTCGGCGCATTCCGGTTCATCGATTGTTTCAAATTCCTTGAAACACTTGTTACAGGCAATGATGAACAGATTGTCTTTACCGGCCAATACAGATGCCAGTTCATCATTGTTTTTTAACCTGTACTTAGTATAATTTTCCAATTGCTCTACTCACCTTCCTTATAGTAATATTCGGAACTTTTATCCTTGTCTTTCCTGTTATTTTCCCCCTCTGTATTTTGAAGAAAAATAATGATAATCCGCAAATCAAGTAGATTACTAAGGATACGTATCTAAGATAACACATTTTTGCTGAATTATCTAGTCTAAACCTGTATTTCATCGTCATAAGCGCACAATTTCTTTCCAGGCAAACGCCTGCTCATGGAAGCATGGCGTCCCTTCCCTATCCGATCCGATACCGCGGGCAGGTTGGTCGCCCGACCGGCGTGCTTGCACAAAAAATACGGGGCTGTCGCATTAGTCATATTCTCGATTTTGATTAATGCGACAGTCCCTATTTTTCTGAAAACCTACAGATTTCCGTATCTGCTTACAATTTTTCTCATGATATCCCATTTTGCTTCCATATCTTCCACCAGCTTGAACTGGGTCCTTGCCCGGTCCAGATTATGGCCTTCTCTGTGGATCTTAAAGTAATGATCACCCTGAAGATAGTCTGTCAGGAAACGCATTCCGCATTCATAAGTCATTACTTTCGCGCCCATGGGAAGCAGTTCCACCTCCTTTGGTGTAAGGCTTCCGGCACAGCCCTGAAGGAATCCTTTCACATAGATCTCAAAAAGTTCCATGCTGCAGGATACTTTGCTCAGATCTTTTTCATCTTCCGCAGCCGTACTTGCCCCAAAACGTATGGAATCGCCAAAGTCATTCATAGCCAGTCCCGGCATTACCGTATCCAGATCAATGACGCAGATCCCTTTCCTGGTAGTATTGTCGATCATGATATTGTTCAGCTTGGTATCATTATGGGTTACCCGAAGAGGCACCTGTCCTTTTTTCTGCAGCTCTCCAAACACCCTGGCTGTCTCCTCATGGGCAAGTACAAATTCGATCTCTCTGCCTACAGACGCTGCTCTTCCGCAGACATCCTGAGTAACGGCCTGTTTAAACACTTCAAATCTTGCCTGGGTATCATGGAATCCTTTAATAGTCTCGTGGAGAGTTTCTGCCGGATATTCTGCAAGAAGTCTCTGAAAGTTGCCAAAGGCTACTGCGCTTTCATAAAAGTCCTCCGGCTTTTCCACCCGGTCATAGCATCTGGCATCTGTAATGAATTTATAGGATCTCCAGTATTCTCCTTTAGAATCTACATAATAGGCTTTTCCGTCTTTTGCAGGAATGATATTCAGGGTCTCTCTTTCCGGATCTCCCCCGTTTTCCAGGATTTTTTCCCGAAGGTAGGAAGTCACCCCTACGATATTCTCCATAAGTTCCACCGGCTTTGTAAAAATCTCCCGGTTCATTCTCTGAAGGATAGCGCTCATATCCCCCATGTCTCCGATCTCAAATGTGAGCAGATAGGTATCATTGATATGCCCGCTTCCGAAAGGCCGGCGGTCTTTCAGCCTACCTGTATAATTAAAGTTGGCAATTGCCTCTCTGACCTGCAGTTCTGATACACGTCCCATTTTTACTCTTCCTTTCTTTATTCAGACTATCTGTGTAACTGGCTTTCTGATCCTTATTGTATAGAAAACTTTTCCGAAAATCTTTATCCTATATACTATTTAATTTGCACGATCTGCTTCTTTTATTTTGCATTTTCTGCATGAATAAGATATGATAAAGATAAATACCTCAACAGAAGATCCACAGTCGGAAAAGGAGGAAAAAATATATGTCTTACCAGGGGATCCGCCTGCCGGAGGAGCTTATGATCGATCAGCTCTTCTCTCTTCATTATTTTGAATATATGAACAGTTTTTACTTCCCGGGAGAATCCCATCCCTTCTGGGAATTTGTCTGCGTAGATAAAGGGGATGTTACTATCGGAGCCGGAGACCGCTCTTTTGTCCTTAGCCGGGGGCAGATCGCCTTCCACGAACCCGGAGAATTTCACTGGGTCAAAGCAGGAGAAGGCGCGGCCCCCTGCCTGATCGTTATCTCTTTCTCCTGCGACAGCCCTATGATGGATTTTTTCCGGAAAAAGATCCTGCATATCCGGGACGAAGACCGCCGTCTCCTTGGACGTATTGTTCAGGAAGCCCGGAGATATCTCAATGGCAGGCTGGATGATCCCTATCAGACTTCTTTGTCTGTTCGCCCGGATGCCCCTGCAGGAGCGGCCCAGATCATCCGCACCTGTTTGGAGCAGTTCCTTATCGGTCTTTACCGTCGTTATAAAAAAGAAGATGTACCCGAAAACCCTGCCGGTCTGGCTCCGTCTCCGGATAAGTCCATAAAAGAAAATGCCGATGAAGAAACTTTTACAAAGATCAGCCGGTACCTTGCCGCTAATCTTTCCGCTCATCTGTCCATTTCCCGGATCTGCGCCGATAATCTGATCGGCCGGTCCCGGCTCCAGAAACTCTTTCATGAAAAATGCGGCAGAGGGATCATCGAATATTATTCTCTTCTGAAGATCGAAGCCGCAAAACAGATGATCCGGGATGAACAGATGAATTTCACCCAGATATCCGAATCACTGGGATACTCCTCTATCCACTATTTCTCCAGACAGTTCAAAAACATAACGGGAATGACCCCTTCTGAATACGCCTCCTCTATCCGGGCCATTGCCGAACGTGGACCTGACCGCCGTACTTCAGGAGGACAACTGTCCTCTTGATCTTCTGTACAAAAATTTCCCTGCTCCGGCTCTTGCATTTCCATTGTATCTATATTATGGTTAAACAAAGAGTACTCCGGATCTGACACAGGAAGACCGGAGCGCCCAAATCTTCCACAAGGAGTATCGCATATGACAAAACCTAACATCGTTTTTATCATGACCGACCAGCTTCGGGCCGACTGCCTGGGCTATGGGGGCCATCCTGATGTCAAAACTCCCTATCTTGACAGCCTGGCTGCCCAGGGCGTGGTCTTTGACCATACATACAGTGCCTGTCCCAGCTGCATTGCCGCCCGGGCCGGACTGCATACCGGAAGGGAACAGAGCCATCACGGCCGGGTAGGCTATGAGGACGGGCTTCCCTGGAATTATGAACACACAATGGCCGGAGAATTGTCAGCCGCCGGATATTATACCCAGTGTGTGGGAAAGATGCATGTCCATCCTCTCCGCAATTTCCTGGGTTTCCACAATGTGGATCTTCATGACGGCTATCTCCACTGTGCCCGGTACGGCAGCGTTCCCTACCGGGAATCTCAGTTTGTGGCAGACGACTATTTTCACTGGCTGAAACAAGAGCTGGGGGCTGACGCAGATGTGACAGATACCGGCATGGACTGCAACAGCTATCTCTCACGGCCATGGATCTACGAAGAAAAATATCATCCTACCAACTGGGTCACAGACAGGTCTCTGGACTTTCTGCGGCGGCGGGATCCCCGGAAGCCCTTTTTCCTGATGGCTTCCTATCTCCGCCCTCATCCGCCCTTTGACGCTCCTCAGTGCTATTTCGATCTTTATAAAGATAAGGATCTGCGCCCTCCCTTTGTAGGTACCTGGGAGACGGAAGAATATCTGAAAAAGGAAGGCAGGATCTTTAATTCCCGGACAGGTCCTGCAGATCCGGAACTGATACGCCAGGCTCAGATCGGATACTATGCCTGCATCACCCATCTGGACCACCAGATCGGCCGTCTGATCATGGCTCTTATCGAGCAGGAACTCTATGATGATACGGTATTTCTCTTTACCTCCGACCACGGAGAGGAACTCTGCGATCACCACATGTTCCGAAAATCCCGGCCATATGAGGGAAGCTGCCATATTCCACTGTTCATCACTGCAGGCAAAAATGTACTGCCGGATCTGAAAGCCGGTTCTGTCTGCCACAGTATCGCAGAACTGCGGGATATCATGCCTACTCTCCTGGATATTGCAGGAGCCGAAATTCCTTCCTCTGTAGACGGAGAAAGTCTTCTGCCCCTTACCAGGTCCCCGGAAGATAGGAAGCGCGCCTGGCTTCATGGGGAACATTCCTACGATATCTTTTCCAACCACTGGATCGTCACTGAAACAGACAAATATATCTGGTATTCCCAGACCGGACAGGAACAGTATTTTGATCTGTCCTCAGATCCGCATGAACTGACAGACCGGATACAGGATCCTTCCAGGCAGGAACGGATCCGGGAACTGCGCGCCTGTCTGATCCGTTCTTTAAAAGACAGACCGGAAGGATTTACCGATGGTGAACGTCTCATACCGGGACGTCCCTACCCGCCCTCTCTGCCAAACGCAGTCCTTCCCTGAATGAAAAAAGAGCAGACACCTGCAAAATAGGTGTCCGCTCTTTTTTCATGTATTTTTCCTGCATATCCGTCACTTATATTTTCTGTTATAGAGGAACAGAAGGACAAGCAGTCCTACAAGCCCGATCAGTTCCATGGAAAGCCCTGTCAGGCTGATATTTCTCTGTCCGATGATGACCAGCCCAAGGCACACGACAAAGACGACCAGCAGGATCACGTTTTTTATCACTTTGCCCATATCATTTCCTCCCTATCCTTTCAGACCTCCGAGGGTCATGCCTTCTGTCAGCTGCTTCTGTACACACATATAAAGGATCAGTACCGGGATCATAACGATCACCAGACCTGCATACATGATACCATAGTTGGTTGCCGTTCTTTCCACAGCCATCAGATTTTTCAGTCCTACCGCAAGAGTACTGTTTTCATCCATGATGGTAAAAGCAATGATATATTCGTTCCAGAAGGACAAGAACTGGAACAGGATCACCGTCAGGATACTGGGCTTTGCCATAGGGATCATGATCTGCAGCATGGTCTTAAAATATCCGCATCCGTCAATATAAGCCGCCTCTTCATATCCTTTTGGAAGAGTCTTGAAATATCCGCTGAGCAGATATATGGAAAAGGACAGTGAACTGGAGGCATATATCAGGGACAGCAGGAATCTGTTGTCCAGGAAAAAGCTTACGCCCAGAGCTTTATTGGCGTCGCTGAGCATAAGGAAGATGGGTACCACAATATAGTTGATGTTTACAAAAAGCCCTGCCATAAAAGCTGTATTTAAGATCTTCTTTCCCCGGAATTCAAACCTGGAAAGGGCATAGGAAGCCGGAAGCGCGATCACCAGGAGCAGGATAAGAGCTAATGCTGTGACCAGCACAGAATTCAGGAAGAATTTTCCCATCTCCGCATCTATAAAAGCGGTGATGTAATTCTGATACTGGAGCTGCTGGGGAAGCGCCCAGGGATTGGTCCCTTTCCCGATAAATTCCGCATTGCGCTTAAAACTCGCCATAAATACCCATGCAACCGGAACCAGGATCGAGATGGTCATAACGATCAGGCTTACATATACAATGATCTTGAAAAGGATCTTTGTAACCGGATTCTGTTTTTTCATCCTGTATGCGCCTCCTTTCTAGAATTCCAGCACTTCACGCTCTGTGATCTTATTCACAACAGCCGCAAGTGCAAATGAGAAAATAAATACGACTACGCCGATGGCCATTCCATATCCGTATACTCCTGCGCCGTATGCCTGCTTGTACATATAATTCAGGAATACTTCCGAATGTCCGTTTGGCCCTCCATCCGACATGATCTGTACAAACAGAAAGCTTAAGTTAATCGTACTGATAATATAGAAAGTCAGCGTTGTACGTATATTGCTCCATACAAGAGGCAGTGTTACCTGGAAAAACATCTGGATCTCCGTCGCTCCGTCAAGGGAGGCAGCCTCATAAAGATCCTGGGGTATCGCCGCCATACTTGCCATGTACATTACCATATAGTAACCGATGGCCTGCCATACCAGGGCAAAGATCACCGAATAAAGGACTATGTTCTGATTTCCCATCCATTGCTGGGTCAGCCTGCCAAGGCCAATGGCATTGAGAAACGTATTAAGAAGTCCGGTACTGGGATTGTAGATCGCACCGAAAATACCGGCAATAACTACGATACTGAGGATATTCGGTATGTAGAAAATGATCCTGAAAAAGTTTTTCCCTTTGAATTTTCCGCGGGAAAGTATGGCTGCAAACAGGATCGCAAAAAATACTGTGCACAGTGTTACTAAAACAATGATGGCAATGGAATTCTGCATTGCCTGGAGAAAATTCTTGTCTGCAAGAAGAGATTTAAAATTATACAGACCGACAAATTCTTTTCTGTTCGTGATTCCGCCCATGCGGTACAGAGACATCCTGAACACGTTGATGGTCGGAATAAATATGAAAAGAGTGACCAGTACAGCCGCCGGTGCGATACAGAAAAAGATAAAGCGTCCCTGGGCCCGTTTTCGATTCATACTATGTCTCCTTTCTTTTTAAAAACGGTGAGCTGTAACAACTCACCGTTTTCTCAGCACATATGCTATTCTTATTCAAATATTTACTCCATAGCGGCTGCGCATCTTTCCCATACATCTACAAGCTGGCTCTGCCATTCGTCTACAGTCATATCGCCGTTGCTGATGGAATCGATCGGTCCGTAGATGGAACCTTTCATATCAAGTCCTTCGATAGGCGCTGTTGTTGCCCATGTACCGGTAACAGCTACTACATCATCCCCTGTCTGGAAGCTGCTCTTGATCACACCTTCAGGCAGTTTATCGGCTGCGCCCTTTACAGGAACAACGATAGGAGAATCGGACTCTTCGCCGGTCTCAGCATTGGTTGTCTTATTTGCCAGGCAAAGATCAACAACTGTATCGGAGTACATAAATTTGATAAATTCTTTTGCAAGATCGATGTTGGCGGCATCTGCCGGGATCCACATCTGCTCGGTAAAGGTATATACAGACTGGCTCTCGTCTGCGCTCCATTTTGGAACACCCATTACTCCCCACTCGTAGTCTGAAGGAGTTGTGTTTGCCATCTCGCCTACTACCCAGCTTCCGTTTGGCATGAAGAGGGCTTCGCCGTCAATAACTGCCTGCTGATTGATCTTAAATCCGCCGTCTGTATTGGCATTGGCAACAGTATCTGCCCAGATGTTGTCGGAAGATACCAGTTCTGCTACTGTATCCAGGACTTTTCTTCCTTCATCGGAAGTCCAGGTATCTGCGTCATAGGTCAGGGCGTTATTGTAGAAATCAATTCCTCCCGCCTGTGCCAGCATCGCATAGATAGTAGCGTCAAAGTATCCTGACTGAGGATATGTAAAGAGCGCTCTTCCGTCTGCCTTTGCCTGCTGTCCCAGTTCAAAGAATTCATCCCAGGTAGTTGGAAGGGCATATTCTTTTCCTTCTCCTACCAGTGTTGCATTGTACCAGAAGCCGGTCTGGGTATAGAAGATCGGCGCAAGATAGATCTTCCCGTCGCCATAAGGCTGTGCAGCTGTTCCGTCAAGGATTCCGTCCAGCATCTTACCCTTGAGTTCATCATCAAACACATCGGAGATGTCTGCAACTGCCTGTTCTTTCAGCATCGTCTCGGTAAATCCGCTGGCCTGTCCCAGGTTATAGTAGACAATATCCGGAACATCGCCATTCTGGATGTCCTTTGTCAGTACCTGATCCAGTTCGGAGGACAACTCTAATTCTACTTCGCACCCGGTTTCCTCCTCAAAAGCCGCTGTGATCTTATCCCAGATATCAGCTCCGTTTCCGCCTTCAAAAGCTGCAACCTTCAGAACGTCCCCGCCTCCGCTTTCGCTGCCACTTCCGCTGTCACCAGAACCGGCGCCGTCATCCGAACCGCCTCCGCATGCAGTCAGCATAGAAGCTGCCATTACAGAAACAAGAGATGCCGAGATCAGCTTTTTCACCATTTTTCTCTTCATAGATTTTACCTCCTTTTTTCCTGTTGTTTACATCATAGACTATTTTAAATACCTCTTCCATACAGATATTGGCTTTTCTTTTATAATTATTGCTGTTTTTTAACAATATCACCACGATATCTAAATATTTTTTGTTATTTCATCTACAATCTCTTGCTTTCATCCTGTTTTTCTTTGTATAATATCTACAACAAAGCAAAAATTCAAGCAAACACAAGGAGGCAGCGGTATGAGCCACAGACATTATTCCATCAAAGAAAACGAGATCCCCAAGATCAATTCCCGGCTGCTGTCCATCTCACTGTCCAAAGATGAAAAAGACTGGCCCAGTGTTCTTCACACTCATCCCTTTACAGAAATCTTCTTTGTACTCAATGGCAAAGGAAACTTCTTCTTCCGCCGGGATATCCGTCCTATCGAAACCGGAGATCTGATCATCATTCCGCCTTATCTGGAACACACAGAGCAGTCCATTCCCGGCACGCCCCTTGAATACTATGTCCTGGGCATCGACGGCATCGCTTTTCAGGAAGAAGACCAGTCTTCAACCGCTCAGATTTTCTGCAATTTTGATAATGTGTCTTTGATCCGGGACCTTTTTGCCCAGATCCATTATGAGATGAAATCAGGAGGCTACGGTGCGGAACTGATCTGTCAGCACCTTCTTGAAATACTGATCCTGCGGATCCTCCGCTCTTCCCGCCAGCTGGTACCTGTCTCCATCAATACTGTACGGATGACAAAAGAATGTGCCCAGATAAAAGAATATCTGGACACAAACTATGCAGAACATATTACTCTGGACACCCTGACAGGGCTGACTCACATGAATAAATATTATATGGCACATTCCTTTGCCAAATATACCGGACTTTCTCCTATCCAGTATCTGAACCGGCGCAGACTGGAGGCTGCCTGTCAGCTTCTCAGGGATACGGATCTCTCCGTCTCGGATATCGCCGGCTCTACAGGATTTTCCTCCCAGTCTTATTTCACACAGACCTTCCGGAAATTCTATGGGATCACCCCTATAAGATACCGGCAGGATCATGAGAAAGAATAAGTGCGCTCTCCAGACAGATAAACCGGCATTTTATATTTCATACCAGATGATCTCGTTCGCCTTCAGATCCACATCAAAGCTTGTTCCGTCTCCTCTGTATACGGTTGTGGTCTGAGGCTCGTAAGTGTTATTCACCACACAGTACTTTCCATTCTTTACATAAGCATGAACTTCCACATTAAAGTTGGTGCTGAACCACCGGCAGAGATTCTCTTCATCATGTGAAGACCAGATAATGGAACGGTACAGGATCCTGCTGTTTTCAAAGCTGTAGGGAAGGCCGCTGATATATACGCAGCGCCCTTTTCCGAACTCCTTCACAGCCATCTGGACTTCCTTGTCACGCTGGACGAGGATCTGGGTTCCATCCAGTGCATACATGCTTTTCTTTCCTTCGCCGAAATCAATTTCTTTCGTACAGTCTTCTTTAATGAAATGATCGTGTTCTTCCCAGTTATACTTGTCTACATTTAAAGTAAAGCCTGTTTCCTTCTCTATGCCCATAGTAGTGGCAAGCTGAAGGAAATGTCCCTGATACTGATGGCCTGTGGGCTCTCCCACTCCGATAAATCCTCCGCCGTTATAGATGAACTTCTTTACGGCAGTAACAATCTTTTCATCTGTCCAGTTTTCTCCGCCTGTATAGGCTGTATCCGCGTCTCCCACATTCAGGATCACATCAATATCTTTCAGGATATCCGGATCCTGACGGATATCGTCAAAGCTGATGAACCGGACGTCAAAGGGTGCCCCGCTTAAGGCCTCGATCACCCCTGCGTAAGAATAATTCTGTTTATAATAGATGGCGTGATGGACCATATGGTTGCCCCATGCCCGCATCTTTCCCCAGCAGTTCAGAACCGCTACTTTCTTAATACAGTAAGGTGTTGTTCCCTTGATGTTCTCGTATAGGGTCCGGAACTCGTTGCATACACTTTCCACATAATCAATGAAGTCCGGGAACTCCATGGCAAGTTTTAAGTATCCGCCGTATCCGATCCGGTCGATGGGTTTTCTCAGGATCGCTCTTCTGGCCGTTACCCAGTTGATCTTTGCCTCTTTTACCGGATCTCCCCCTTCATGAAATACATCCGGGAAAAAATAAGGCAGGAGACGTCCCTCTCTGTATCTTACCCCCTCGATATCGCTGATCAGCCGCAGTGTGGCGCCGTTTCCAAC
>ERZ1090862.470-NODE-470-length-18079-cov-10.442022_pt1 | contig 18079 bp, 12 predicted proteins | sample MGYA00478481_ERZ1090862 | MGnify/ENA primary metagenome ERZ1090862 (study PRJEB33644, sample SAMEA5815745) | chicken gut metagenome | biome: Chicken; feature: Gastrointestinal Tract; material: Caecum | place: Ireland | collected 2019-01-01 | study: A study of the... | reverse complement strand
CCCTTGCCCGGTTAGCCGTCTGTCTGCATAATTTTGTTCTTTCCTTATGCGTCATCAGCTAAAGCGGCAGGCGCTTTATTTTCATCTTATATAGTTCTGTATGAAAATAGTGCTATAGTATTCTATCTTTTCTTTATGCGAAGCATTACCAATGCCGCTGACGCAAGCAATGCCACTGACGCTGCTGCAGCAATCGGGAATACATTTGCCTCATCTCCTGTCTTAGTCGCTTTTGCCGCAGAACCGGAATTCTGTGCGGATGACGCCTTCCCTGCAGTTGAAGTACTGTTGCTCTTATCTGCAGATGCAACTGTCTGTCCCTCAGTCTTGCTTCCGCCGATGTTGTCTGACTGACCGCCGTTTTCTGTCTGATCATTATTTCCCGGCTGATCTGTACCGGCCGACAGTGTCAGTTTTGCGATTGCATCCTTCAGCGCTGCTGCAGATGCGTCGATCTCTTCCTGATCTGCATCCACATTGTCGAATACTTCTTTCGCCGCTGCCAGGGCTGTGCGCATCACTGCAAAGCTCTGTGCTTCATAGTCCGCCTCATTCAGTCCTTCTGCCTGTGCGATCAGATCTTCCAGAAGAGCCTTGTCCGGTTTGAGCATCATGTTCGCCATCGCATCCAGCAGATTCTGCCATGCGCTGGTTACTTCTTCCTGAGTCGCGATCTCGTTTTCATAAACCTCTTTTGCTTCTGTAAGAGCTGTTGTAAACGCTGCTTTTCCTTCGTCAAGATACTTATCCAGTTTACCGTTCATCTCTTCCGCCAGAGCGATGACCTTCGCCAGATCATCCTTGTTGGCTTCCTTGAACTCCATATACTGCATCGCCTTGATCAGGTTCCGCCATGCATTGTCCACCTGGTTCTGTGTCACAGACGCATCTCCGGACTGAACTTTTGCAAGAATGTCCTGCGCGTTCTGGAGCGCGTTCTCAAAGTTCTCTTTTACAGTATCAATGACACCATCCGTATTGACACCGCCTGCGAGCTCAATGGCATATTCAAGCACTGCTGTCGAAATTGGTTTCTCCACTGTATATTCAGCTGCTCCAATATCCGTCTGTCCATCAGTAAGCGCAGTTCCAAAATAATCTCTTCCGCCATTATCTTCAATCTCAATACCCGCATCAATAGCCGGTGAATCCTCCAGCAGCTTATACCCATCCACAGAGTCAATGCCGTTTTCTCCTGTTCCCGGAGCTGCCAGTTTTGGATCGGCCTCTATATTACTGTCGGCGGACGGTATATTATCGAAATTATAGAAAATATTATTTTTCCAGTCTATCTGATCTTCCAGGAAACTGTACGTGGAAAGATTCTCATTCGTATTATAAAAGATATTATTATAAATCTTCGGATTTTGTGCTACATTTCCACCGTTTGTATTCAAAAACTGAACATAATCATCTCCACTTATATAGATTGTATTATTATAAACCGCACTGTCTACATGGTTCGGTCTCCAGTCAATGACTCCGTGAAGATTTCCATCATTCTGACTGATATTGTATCGATAGATTCCTCTGAACCCTCTAAGGTCAGCGGTACTGCACCACATGAACACGCCGCCTCTGTTATCATGCATATAATTATACTGTACCCACGTATCACGGTTCAGGGCGTCTATTTCAATTCCCTGCGCATCATTTGTCTCACCTTCATAGTCGCTTGGACAAGTATCGTATACTTCGTTAAACTGGAAAACTGTGTTATCTGAATTCCAGTTAAACATTCCTACCGCCATTTCAGCATATCTGGCTGTACGATAAACAACATTGTGCTCTACAAGGACATCTTTACATCCGTCGATCAGAATTCCATCTCCGTCAATATCGTGAATAATATTGTTTGCGATATAAATGTTTTCACACGGTTTCCATGCACCATATCCGGCATATCCGAAAAGTCCCCATTCATCGCCCTCAACATCTTCCCGCGTTGTCCACGGAGAAGAGAAATTAAATCCGGAGCGGCCCAGATCATACATTTCACAGTTTGTCACTGTAATATCATGTATAGCCGTCGGTACACGGTTTGCCTCATTGTCTGGGTCAGAAAGAATCGTTACGATCACACCGCCCGAAGATTTTCCCCTGTTGGAGTTAGGGCCTCTGAATCCATGCATTGTCACATTATCAATGGTAAAGCCATACAGGTCTCCTGCATCCTCTGCAATCAGATTGATTGCTCTCCGGTAAACATCGCTTGCTTTTTGTCCGTATCCTTCTGTCGGCCTGTTTTCATCAAAATCAGGATCATATAATTCCAGATTTCTTATTTCCCAATATTCCTGATTATAGAAAGAGATTCCATTGTTTATTTTCTTATCTCTCAGAACGTCATTTGCTACGTTAAAGTATGAGAGAACTCTGTCCTCTCCAGGCATAAACAATGGCTTATCTCCTTCTCCATAACTTGAAATCACGATCGGATTTCCTTTGATTCCGGATCCTTTCGGCATCAGTTCACCCGTCCATGTTTCCCCGCACTGGAATAAAATATGATCTCCAGGAGCAAATGTCGTCTGGTTCACCTTGTCAAGAGACTTCCACGCAGTCTCCGGTGTAAGGCCGTCATTTTCATCACTGCCTTCTGTTGCATCTACATAATAATAGTTTCCCTCTTCCAGAACCAGTTCATAAGTCGTCTCTGTATCTATGCCTCCGCATGTAACTTTGATCGTCACTGTCTGGGACTCTGGTTTCACCTCAAGCGTCTGCACTGTAAAGGTTACAGTCGCCGTTGTTTTGTCATAGGAAAAGTCCTTAACAGCCAGAGAGGTATATTCTCCGTCCCCGATTCTGTACTGTACTCCGAAATCATCTTTCTTCGGTGTAACTGTAGGATCCGCTTCAAGAGCCGCTGTAATCAGCCCATTTTCAGCTGTTAAAGAAACGATTTTCGCCTGAACTACGGGTTCTCCGTTTGCAGGGATGACAAAGTCTCCTTTATACGTTCTTCCGGATGTTTTATACTTTAACGAAACCGTTATCTGCTGATCCACCGGAGCGGCGGCAATCTCAGGATATGAAAGAACCAGCGTTTTTCCCTCTGCCGAAACTTTTTCTAATGCAATTTCAGAAACCTCATCAGGATTCATACTGTTTGTTACTGTTCCCGAAAACAGCGCTTCACTTATTTCTCCACTGTATTCATCGGAAAACTGCACTGTGATCTTTCCATTTTCAAACAATATGTTCTCGATATCTGTAGAAAGAACAACAGAAAAATCATCTGCGTATACTTTCGCCCCATCCAGCATCTCCGCCCAGATGTAAATCCTGGGATTTGAATCTCCAGTATAGGTAAATGGAATCATGTATTCTTTATATTCTGTTGAATCAATTTTAACTTTGATTTCATTTCCACCGAAGTTTTTAACTCCAAAGTATACCGACTGAGAAGGATCCTCAGTTTTTGCCCACACTTTTGCAGTATAAACCTCATTTTGAATCAACTTGTCCTTATCCAGATCCTGCTCGATCGCCGAATCCGTTCTCGGAATCAAAATACTCGCATTTCCGGTATGCGCCTCTTCTTTCACTTTCTCCGGTCCCGCATAACTGTACCATACCCCCGGTTCATATGGGATACCCTCCGGTTTTAATGTTACATTATTATCATCTTCAAACGAAGGATCTCCTACCAGATTTTCAGTTTCATATGGCTGAGCGGCCTGTACCGTTTTTCCCGGGATTCCCGGAAGCAATGTCACAGCCATACAGAATCCTAATATGATCGCTGATAATTTTTTTACCACTTTTCCTTTCATTTTCTTCCTCCTTTATTCTTCTGTCTCATACGATATCGGAATAGCTTCTGCAATCTCATTAACAAGCCCGTCATAGTATTGATTCTCTATGTAGTCCTGCATCACAGTACTTTTTATTTCACTATACTGTTTCTGTGTCACGGACATCGAAACAAACTCTACTCTGATCAGCCTGCCATCCTGCTGTATTTCCATCACCTCCCCTTTCTCAGCATTCAAAAGAAACTGCAGCAGCGCGTCATTTGTTTTTTGTAAACTTCTTATCTCGCTGTATGTAAATTCTTTTTCTTCTTTTTTTTCACCATCCGAGAGGATGCATTTTATCGACTGTATTTCCTGATAATCTTCCTTATGTTCTTCAAAATAAGCTTCCGCTTCCGAATCCATCTGCTCATCTGCATTTTGGCTGAGTTTCTCTACATTCTCCAGCCTCAGATTACTGTGTATGTACTCATAATAGGATAAAAACTCAAACTCCGACGGACCATAAAACACTTCCCCGCTTTTCAGCTTTTCACTGCGTGAATCATTTTCCTGCTCCCATTCTTGCTTTAACCCCTCATAGGAATCATCTTGTCTGATTCCCAGAAGAACCGACAGATAGAATTCTGCATGATTATATGCGATCAGATTTCTCAGTTCTTGATCATCCGGCTCGTTTCCCGTGTCTTTTTCATAAAGACTTTTGAAAAAATCATACTCTTCACGATTTACTATATAAGCCTGCTGCTCTTGTTCTGCTTCACTTATGATTCTTTGCTCGCTCCATTGTCCTGACTGCCCCTCCGGCTGCGATGAAGAACAGGCTGTCAGAAGAACGGCAGCGCCGAAAAGGAATATAACAAGCCTTTTTATCAAGATTTTTCTCTCCCTTCTCTTCTTATCCTTGCTTTTTTTCACAATTTATCTAAAATTTTATTATAACTTTTCAGCTATTTTATACTTATTATTTTTTGTTTAAAACTTACAATTTATTGCTGACTATATCTCGGAAAGGATTTTATTATGACATTACAGAAAAAGACGGCCGATACAAACAATAATATCTTTCAAGAAATTTCCGAAAACCTGCTTTCCATCTCCTATTCCTCCTACAGAAAGGACTGGAAAAGTATTCCTCATACTCACAGTTTCTGTGAAATTTTTTATATAACAAAAGGCGAAGGCACTCTGCTCTTAAACAACGGACAATATCCTTTAAAAAGAGACGATTTGATCATTGTCAATCCACATACGCTGCATACAGAAGCTTCTTCTCCAGAAAGTTCTCTTTCTTATATCGTACTCGGTATAGAAAACCTGAATTTTCAATTTCATGATGAATCACCTTCTGCCTCCTGCAGTATTCGTAATTTTTCTTCCGAAAAAGATCATTCTCTTCTTTCCCTGATTCGCCTGATGCTGGAAGAAAAAAGAACAAACGGAAAAAACTCCGCTCAAATACTTCAGCGTTACCTGTCTGCCCTGCTGCTGAAAATCGAGCAGACCACTCTGAATGACTTCAGCCCATGTGTCCCTGAAAAAATTCCACACGAATGTCTTCTTGTCAAAAAATATATAGACAACCACTTTAATCAGCCACTCTCTCTGAATAAGTTTGCAGAAATGACCCACCGGACAATTTATGGCATTTGTCATTCATTTTCACAGACATATGGAATATCTCCAATGCATTATCTGACTGAAAAACGAATTCTCACTGCAAAGGATCTTCTGTGCAACTCGGATTATAATATAATTCAGATCGCAGAAATGACCGGTTTCTCTTCTGCGTCTTATTTTTCATCTGCTTTTAAGCATCATACAGGGCTCAGTCCCAGGGAATTCCGTATGGAAAAGCAGTATGGAAAAACTAATATATCCGAGTTTTAAGATGTTTTTATGCACATTTTATATTTTTTCGTTTTCCTTAAGACTTCCCTCATATTTTTGACACATTTTCCCTCTATACTATGAGTCAGATAGTTGATAAACAACTATCTCCCCCCTCATAAAGTAAAGACACCAGCGGGTGTCGCACTTTACTCTCATTCCTTTAGATAACTATAAAAACGAGGAAAACCCGTCAGCTTTTCAGCTGACGGGTTTTCCTTGTTTTTCTTTCTTCTATTTTGCTGCCGTTCTCTTCTCTTCCAGCCAGTCAAACAGATCCTGGTATACCTGCTGCCGGTCTGTCTCGTTGAGAAGTTCATGCCGGTCTCCCGCATAAAGCCTCAATGTGACATCCTGCAGTCCGGCCGCCTTATACTGCTCATAGATCTTCCTGACACCTTTCCCAAAGTTTCCTACCGGGTCATCCGTGCCCGAAGCAAAGAGGATCGGAAGCGTTTTAGGGATCATATAGATGCTTTCCTTCTTCTCCATGTTCAGCATTCCCGTGAACATACTGTAATAAGCATTCACGGTAAACACAAAGGAGCAGAGCGGATCCGCCACATATGCATCCAGATGCTCTCTGTCGCTTGTCATCCAGTCCACCCTGGTTCTCGCCGGTTTGAATTTTTTGTTATAAGAGCCGAGCACCATCCCGTCGATGAACCTGCTGCGGAAATGCCAGCCCCGGAATGCCGCCATCAGCCTGCAGAGCCTTTTCCCGCAGAGCAGAACCGCTTTTTTCTGGTCAGAGACCACTCCGAGAAGCACCGCGCCGCTCAGGCCGTTTCCGTACAGCTGGATATACTGCCTCACCAGAAGCGAACCCATGCTGTGCCCGAGTATAAAATAGGGAACATCGGGATATTTTTTCATGGTCCGCTGCCTCAGCGTATGCATATCGCCGATCACGCATGCATTCCCGTATTTTTCATTAAAAAAACCATACTCCGACTTGCTCTGCACGGATTTTCCATGTCCAAGATGGTCATTTCCCACCACATAGTAGCCCCTGCTGCACATAAATTCTGCAAACTCATCATATCTCCTGATATACTCGACCATTCCGTGACAGAGCTGCAGGACAGCCTTCACTTCTCCTTCCGGTTTCCACTCTATTGTGTGGATCTCGGTATTGCCATCTTTTGACGGGAAATAAAACTCGTCTCTCATGTTACTCACTACCTGTCATCTAATTTTATGTATTCGCGATACGGTGCGAGCGGCTTATATGCCGGACGGATGATCTTATCCACATTCTGGAGTTCTTCCATTCTGTGAGCGCTCCATCCGACGATACGCGCTGCCGCAAAGATCGGTGTGTACAATGACGGCGGGATATCAAGCATACTGTACACCAGTCCGCTGTAGAAATCCACATTCGCATTGACGCCTTTGTACATCCTGCGCTTCTCGCCTATGATCTCCGGAGCCATATGTTCTACCTTCTCGTACAGTGCATATTCTGCATCATGCCCTTTCTCATGCGCGAGCTGTTTCACAAATGCTTTGAAAATATCTGCACGCGGATCAGAGATCGAATATACTGCGTGTCCCATACCATAGATCAGGCCCTTCTTGTCGAACGCTTTCTTGTCGAGCAGTGCCTCCAGATATGCGCGCACCTGATCATCATCATTCCAGTCAGTCAGGTTTTTCTTCATATCCTCAAACATCTGCGTTACTTTGATGTTAGCGCCGCCGTGCTTCGGTCCCTTCAGAGACGCCATTGCCGCCGCGATCGTAGAATAAGTATCTGTTCCGGAGGACGTAACGACATGGGTCGTAAATGTTGAATTATTTCCGCCGCCGTGATCCATATGGAGCACCATGGCCATATCAAGGATCTTCGCCTCAAGCTCTGTATACTGTCTGTCCTCGCGAAGCATCATCAGAATATTCTCCGCCGCGGAGAGTTCCGGCTTCGGCGCATAAATATACAGGTCCTCGCCTCTTCTGTAGTTGTATGCGTGATATCCGTATACCATGAGCATCGGGAACTGGCTGATCAGGTTCAGGCACTGGCGCAGCACATTCGGAATGCTCGTATCGTCAGCCTTCTCATCATAGGAGTAAAGCTGCAGGATACTTCTTGTAATGCTGTTCATCATATCACGGCTCGGGGCCTTCATGATCACATCCCGCATAAAGTTCGGCGGAAGCATGCGGCGTTCAGCCATCATATTCTGGAAATTCTTCAGTTCTCTTTTATTGGGAAGTTCTCCGAAGAGCAGCAGATATGCTGTTTCCTCAAAACCTGGATGCTTTGCGTCAAGAAATCCTTTGACCAGATCCTTAATATTATATCCTCGATAGTAAAGATTTCCTTCACAGGGAACGCTCTTTCCATCGACAATCTTTGAAGCGCAGACATCGGAAATGTTCGTAAGTCCGGCCAGAACACCTTTTCCGTTAAGATCACGAAGCCCGCGCTTTACTTCGTACTTCGTGTACAGTTCCTTATCAATCTGGTTGTTCGTTTCACACTTGAGAGCTAATTCTTCAATCTCCGGAGTAATATCGAAAAAAATGCTGTCAATATCTTTTACCATGTGCGTTTCCTCCTTCTCTCTTATATTCTTTTTATCGGTATGACCTTTTTATTATACTAAATTTATGCAATTTATACAATTAACTGACTATTAAATATTTATGAACTGCGTGTCTATTATCTTTCTGCCATTTTCAGACAGCGGGATCCTTCCTCTCGCAGAGCACATCAGACAGTCTTGCAAACTCTTCCAGCGTCAGCGCCTCTCCCCGGACGGACGCTCCTTTCCCGAGTGTTTCTATCGCCGCCTCGATCTCTTCTTTCGTAAAATCCAGCTCCGGAGAATTCTTAAGCCCGTTCGCAAGTGTCTTCCTCCGCTGGTTGAAGGAGGCCCTGATAATACGGAACATCAATTTTTCATCCTTCACCTGCACCGGCGGTTCCTCATAGCGCTCCAGGCGGATGACCGCCGATCCCACCTTGGGCCGGGGCATGAAACAGTTCGGCGGGACATTTGCCACGATATACGGTTTCGCATAGTACTGCACCGCCAGGGAGAGCGCGCCGTAATCTTTCGTCCCGGGTCCCACCTGCATCCGGTCCGCCACTTCCTTCTGCACCATGACAGTGATGCTTTTGATCGGCACATTTTTCTCAAAAAGACCCATGATGATCGGCGTGGTGATATAGTACGGAAGATTTGCCACGACCTTGATCGGCCTTCCGCCGTTCTGCTCTTCTGCCAGCTTCGCGATATCCACCTTCAGCACATCCTCGTTGATCACAGTCACATTGTCATATCCATCCAGTGTATCCGCAAGGATGGGGATCAGCGCGCGGTCGATCTCCACCGCGACCACCTTTCCCGCAGCGCACGCCAGATACTGGGTCATCGTTCCTATCCCCGGACCGATCTCGAGGACAAAATCATCTTTCGTGATCTCAGCCGACCGGATGATCTTGTCAAGCACATGAGTGTCGATGAGAAAGTTCTGCCCGAACTTTTTCTGGAACACAAAATTGTATTTCTGCAGCACCGCGATCGTATTCTGGGGACTGCCTAATGTCGGTTCTTTCATAAACTTTGCTCCTTTTTTGATTCCTCTCTGAATTCTCAGAGGTTATACAGTTTCCTGGCGTTCTCTTCTGTCTGCCGGATCACTTCTTCCGCAGATATTCCCTTCAGCTCCGCGACAGCCTGCGCCACATATGGAAGGTTCAGGGAAGAATTTCTTTTTCCTCTGAACGGCACCGGCGCAAGATAGGGACAGTCCGTCTCGAGGACGATCCGCTCCAGAGGGACCTCCTGCACGACTTCCTTCAGCTTCCGCGCATTTTTGAATGTCACCACGCCGCCTACTCCGATATAATATCCCATCTTCACATACTCCCGCGCCATCTCCGCGGAATAGGAATAGCAGTGGATGACCGCCTGCATTCCCGCCCCGTACTTCTTCATGATCTCCATTGTGTCCGCGGCAGCCTCCCGGCTGTGGACCGCGGCCGGCATATGCTTCTTCGCCGCAAGCTCAAGCTGACGGATAAACCAGTACTTCTGCGTGTCATGCCCTTCCTTATCCCAGTAATAGTCCAGCCCGATCTCACCGACGGCAACGATCTTCTCACGTCCGAGCAGTTCTTCCATCCTGCCGAACTTCTCTTCGTCCAGAGATCCCACCTCGTCCGGGTGTACGCCGATCATGCCATAGATAAACGGATACTTCTCCGTAAGCTCCAGGATCCTATCCCAGGACTCCGGTGACGCCGATGCATTCACGATCGTCCCGACTCCCCCTGCCGCCATTGAATCAAGCAGGTCTTCTCTGTCTGTGTCAAACTGCTCGTCATCATAATGAGCATGTGTATCAAATATCATATTTTCCGTATCCTTTCCGTGTTTCTGCGCGGCGGACGCTCCGCCCGCGCCTCTGCATTAGTAACATTTTATCCTGCTTTCCCCGGAAAGTAAAGAAAAACAGCGCCCCCTGGGGAGAGGGCGCCGTTTCCACATATCTGCCTACAGCACGATATCATCTATTTTCTCAAACCCGTTCAATGTATAGGACTCCACTGTCCGATTCTCCACAAGATAGAAGACATCTCCCACATAAAGTCCCCTGGCATCTCCGTATCCGCTCAGAGTTCTCGAGAACACCTCTGTGAATCCCTTCTCCGCGTCATAGGAGAAAATACAGTATTCCGGGCTGTCGCCGTATGCTGTAAAGCCGAACAGATTTTTCTCCACATCGGCAAACACTGCTTTGTAATTGTACACATTCGTACTGTACATGCCGTCGATCACGTAGGTCTGGATCTCCTGTACTGAGGACGGATCGGATATATCGAACATGGAGAGCTTCACGCCCTCTGTCGTTGTCCCGCTCTCGTCAACATCCATGCCGATCCCGAGAAGCAGACCCTCCCCGTATGGGTGAAGATATTCGGAGAATCCGGGAATCTTCAGTTCGCCGATGATCTTCGGGTCCGACGGATCAGAGAGATCCACGGAAAACAGCGGATCCACCTGGCGGAACGTCACGAAATATCCTGTATCTCCCATAAACCTCGCCGAATAAACGCTCTCATTCTCAGCAAGGTCACGGATCTCACCCACGGTCTCCAGGTTCCCGTCCAGGACAAAGAGAGCGTTCGTATCCTTCACCTGGCTGTCGATCTCCTCCTCCGAGGATCCCACCCGCGGCATCGGATACAGTCCGATCTCCGAGGAAGGCGATATGGTGGTGACCAGTCTTAAATATCCTTCATATTCATCAATGCTGAAGGAGTCATTGAGAAAACCATCCACCTTTGCCTGGGCGATCCCTGCAAGAGTTCCGTTTTCATATGAGATTTTCCGTATGGACGTCTGATCTACATCAGAATCATCACTGCCGAAGCACATTTCCGTTATATAAATATTTTCTCCGCTCACATAGCAGAGATTGGCGCTGCCGAACACTGCCTTGCTGTCTGTCTTATTCGCCGGGTCTTCAAGGGAAAACGCTGAGATCACGGTATATGCCTCGCCCATCTTTCCATCCGGCATGTAGATATCCGAAGCATCGATCATCTGGTCCTGAACCTCCGGGATGTACGCCGACACATCCTCTCTCGCCGCGCCTGTGTCCGCATAGTAATTGCTCAGCAGGTACACACAGCCGTCTTTCACCCGCATAGTATTGTAATATCCGCTCTGAGAGATCCCGCCCAGGAGCACCGGATCCGCCGGACTGCTCACATCATAGACGTCCGCGCAGGTATAATCCCGGTAATAACCGCCGCTGATCACAGCGATGTCCGTCGACGCTTCAGCTCCATTGTTTTCCGAATCTGCCTCTTCTGAATCAGCAGACGCTGTTCCTTCCTCATACTCTGATCTTGAATAGACCACAACAAGCCTTCCATTCTCCACATACAGTTCCGTCACAAGATCAGACTCTTCCATCGTGATCTCCGACAGGCTGTTCAGATCCCCTGCCGCAGCGCTGACGATATTGATCTTCTGTCCGTTCAGGATATACAGATTCTCTCCGTCTGTCTTCACGACGTCTCCTTCGCCCACGCCTTCTTCTCTGACATTGGTGTCCGACCAGGACGCCGCTCCCTCCATGCCGCTGTAGCTCTCTGAATCTCCGCTCTTCACTGTACCCGAAGAAGCAGAATCCAGATTGGACGCAATAACATAGCTGCTCCCGGCTTCCGCCTGAGACGTGCTCTCAGACATACTGTCCAGATACTCCTGCCTGGCCTCAATGTAATCATAGACCTCGTCATAGTCTTTCGCTGATACGATCCTGTTCTCTCCATAGCTCCCGCTGCCAGCTTCCTGTCCTCCTGCCGTGTCTGCGCTTCCCGATGAAGCTGCTGCCGAGGAGCTGCCTCCTGACGATGAACTGCCAAGCGCCGCTCTGTTCCCGTTAAGCGCCTGATATCCCGCCTGGATCCCGACTGCCAGGCAGAGACATGCCGCCGCTGCTCCCGCCAGATACTTCCATCCGTTTTTCCTGAACCTGCTCCGCCGCTGCTCCCGTCTCCGCTTTTCCAGCGCTTCTTCCACCGCCTCCGGCGTGACGGAATGCGGAATCTCAATCTCTTCCGCCATCTCGCGGATCATATCCTCTGTCTTCCGCTCTGCCGCCGGATCTTCCCGGTACTGTTCCTGATCTGTCCGGTACTGCTCCCTGTCTGATCTGATTTTCTTCTCATCCATACTGCTCACCCTTTCCTGACTCCTCCATACCCTTCTCAAAAATCCGCTTTCTCAAGAATCTTCCGCATCTTCCCAAGCGCCCTGCTCTTCCTGGAACGGACTGTCGCGGCATTCTTATCCAGCATGGCCGCGATCTCTTCGCTGCGGTATCCTCCGAATACGGAAAATGCAATGATCATCTGCTCCTCCTCTTCAAGCGCCGCAAATGCCGCCCGGACGTCGTGCTGTCCCGCATAATCCGGCTCGTGCCCTGCTGCGCTCTCTGTATCTCTGGCGATATCATCTCTTTCATCAGTCGATACAGTCCTGTTCCTGCCCCTCAATATCTTCCTGCACTGATTGTTCAGGATCGTGAACATCCAGCTCCGGAAAGAATCCTCCTTCCTGAGCTTCCCGATATTCTCATAAGCCGCCGCCACTGTCTCGCTCACAGCATCCTCCGCATCCTGCACATGCCTTGTCGTGCAGAGCGCAAACCGGTAAAGATCCTTGTATATTCCCGCATAAAGCGTGGAAAATGCCTTTATATCTCCTCTTCTCGCCCGCCGGATCAGTTCCGGCTCCGGGCTGTTTTCATAATCATACATCCGCCCCCTCCTCTCACAGTGCGCACTTAACAGACGGGCTGTTCTATTTTTGTCTCCGGTATATATTAGAGTCAGGAAAACTCAAAACTGTTGCAGGAAATTTCGGGTTTGCCGTAGGAAAATTCTGGCCGAATTAAAACAGAAAGCAGGGGAAGCGGAACGGGAACTTCCATTCAAAGATAAGAGGAGGGCGGTTCAGGCGGCCGGAATAATCTGATAGAAAACCTTAAGGAAGTGGTGTTACGCGTTAAGGGCTGCAATAAGATTTGTCCAATCGGAGCGAATTTCTTATTGCAGCCCTTGCTTTTAGCGGGATACCGCTTCCTTTAGATTTTCTCAGATTATGGAACGGAACCTGAAACCGCCCTCCTCTTATCGAAGAAGGAATTCTTCTGTCAGCATTTCCTGTTTTCGGATGCTGTCCTCAATCAGAACTTTCCTCGCAGCCCCGAATTTAAAGAGTTGCTTTATAGTAGTTGATCAGGCATCCGTCGAGGATGATCTGTCTCTCCACATCGGTCAGATCACCGAGCCTTAAGTCGATTTCCTTCAAGTCATCTCCTACTACATATGCTTTGATGACATCTGCCTTCTCCTCCACTGCTTTTCTGATATCCGGAAGGAAGATATAGTCGCCGTTCTTGAACGGAAGCGCCTCGTGGTCCGCATCGGTCAGGAACGGAAGCATTCCCCAGTTGATCAGGTTGGAGCGGTAACGCTTTGTCGCATATTCAACGGCGATATTCGCCCAGCCGCCGAGCACCTTCTGGCAGGATGCAGCCTGTTCGCGGGCGGAGCCGTCTCCCGGCTTCACAGCGAAGATCGTGCTTCCGACGCCGATATTTCCTTTGCCCACTTCCGGATACGTCTTCTGGATCGTCTCCATTACCGGTTTCAGCTCTTCCAGAGCATCCAGCGGACATGTGCCCGCCTCGATAGCCTTCTGTGCCTTCTGTACTTCTTTTGCGCGTCCCACATATGCCGGGTCTTTTCTTGAGAGTGCGAACTCTGCAAGTCCCAGCGGGTTGGAGCGGTAGGAGGAAGTCTCTCCGGATGGAATCAGCTCGTCCGTCGTTGTGACCGGATCGTGGATCTCGGATACGACTTTCACGATCAGATTCTCCGGCAGTGCAGACATTTCCGGCCAGTCCTTGATATTCGGACCGAACTGGATCTCCACGCTCGGATCCGCAACTCCGTGGCTGTCGAATACACGGTTTGCATAAATATTGCTGTCAAAGTGATATTTCTGTCCTTTATATTCCACATCCATCGCTGTCGCAGGAGTAAGGAATCCCTTATTTGCTGCTGTCGCTGCGATAGAACGCGCATCCATAAGCGCAACGGATGAGATCTGTCCGCTCTGAAGCTTGCTTCCCTCGCGGTTCGGGAAGTTTCTCGTCGTATGACGGATAGACAGTGCGTTGTTCGCCGGAGTGTCTCCAGCACCGAAGCACGGTCCGCAGAATGCAGTCTTCACGACAGTTCCTGCCTCCATCAGATCGGCAACTGCACCGTTCTTCACGAGTTCCATGTAGATCGGCATACTTGCCGGATATACACTGAATGTAAATGCATCAGAACCGATATTTCTTCCTTTGATAATGTCTGCCGCAGCGCAGATGTTTTCGAATCCGCCGCCTGCGCAGCCCGCGATGATTCCCTGCTCTACATAGAGCTTACCGTCGCGGATCTTATCCTGCAGCGAGTAATCCACTGCGCCGTCCAGGCTGACCAGAGCCTTCTGCTCCACATCGTGGAGAATGTCCTTCAGATTCGCGTTCAGCTCGTCGATCGTATAGACATTGCTCGGGTGGAACGGCATGGCGATCATCGGCTTGATCTCGCTTAAGTTCACGTAAACACATCCGTCGTAGTATGTCACTGCGCCCGGATTCAGTTCTTTGTAATCGCCGATCCTTCCGTGGATCTCGTAGAACTCCTGGATCTTCTCGTCTGTTGTCCAGATTGAGGACAGGCAGGTCGTCTCTGTTGTCATAACGTCAACGCCGATACGGAAGTCCGCGCTTAACTTCTTCACGCCAGGTCCTACGAACTCCATGACTTTGTTGTTCACATAGCCGTTCTTGAACACCGCTCCAATGATCGCAAGGGCAACATCCTGCGGTCCGACGCCCTTCATCGGCTCGCCGTCCAGATAGATCGCGATCACGCCGGGCATCTTGATATCATATGTCTTATTGAGGAGCTGTTTTACAAGCTCCGGTCCGCCCTCGCCCATAGCCATGGTACCGAGAGCTCCGTAACGGGTATGGCTGTCTGATCCGAGGATCATCTTTCCTCCGCCTGCCAGCATCTCGCGGGCAAACTGGTGGATCACTGCCTGATGAGGCGGAACATAGACACCGCCGTACTTCTTCGCGCAGGTCAGTCCGAACATGTGGTCATCCTCATTGATCGTACCTCCGACCGCACAGAGACTGTTGTGGCAGTTTGTCAGCACGTAGGGCATCGGGAACTTCTGAAGTCCTGAAGCGCGCGCTGTCTGGATGATCCCGACAAATGTAATGTCATGGGATGTCAGCTTATCAAAGCGGATCTGCAGATTCTTCATATCAGAAGAAGTGTTGTGATCCTTCAGGATGTTATACGCCATCGTATTCTTCGCCGCTTCTTCCTTTGACAGAGGAACCTGTACATTTCCTGTATCTTCCACGATCTCAGTGCCGTTTAAAAGATAGACACCGTTGTCATACAATTTAATCATGTAGAAACCTCCTTAAATTTTGTGTCTCCGCCCTATACGGATATCAGAAAACATTCCCTCGCCGCCGGGGACTGTCCTCTGATATCCGCGCATGGCAGAACTAAAAGTATTTTAACATATTTCGTCAAGCTAGTAAAATCAAAATTTCCTCACAGATAGGGGCACGCCTTATTGCAGGAGCTGATCTCATCGGAGTATAATATTTTCAGAGCATGGAAAGAACAGCCGAGGGGGAAAATCACTATGAAAAAAAGACTGGATAAATACCGAAAACAGACCGCTGAGATCATAGACGTCAGGACCGGTTCTGACTGGGTCAGCCATTTGTATGATTTTGTCTATATTTTTCTCATAATCGCAAATCTGACCGTCAGCGTCCTGCTGACTTATGACCGGATACGTGCGCAGTATGAGCCTGTTATTCTGCTGATCGAACGGATAACCGTAACCACATTTCTCGTTGATTATCTTCTCCGGCTGTGGGCGGCAAAGTATCTGTATCCTGAGTTCAGTGAACTGCGAGCGGTCAGGAAATATGTGCTTTCTTTTACCGGGATCGTGGACCTGCTCTCATTTCTGCCGTATTTCCTTCCCGTCTTCTTCCCCTCGGGAGCCGTAGCGTTCCGGATGCTGCGGATCATGCGGGTATTCCGCCTGTTTCGGATAAACGCATACTACGACTCCTTCAAGCTGATCACGGAAGTGCTCTCGAGCAAGAAACAGCAGCTCTTTTCTTCTGTATTCACCATTCTGATCCTCATGCTGGCGTCCAGTCTGTGCATGTACAGCCTGGAGCACGAAGCACAGCCGGAAGTATTTTCCAACGCATTCTCCGGGATCTGGTGGGCCGCTTCCACACTGCTCACCGTCGGATACGGCGATATCTACCCGATCACCACACTGGGAAAAATGTTCGGTATCTTCATCACCTTTCTCGGAGTCGGCATGGTGGCGATCCCGACCGGTATCATTTCCGCCGGATTCGTCGATCAGTATTCCCGCATCAAGCGGATGAGCGAATACGGACAGGAATCTGACATCCATTTCATCAAGATCCATCTGACACAGCGGGATCCCTGGGTCGATCATACCATCGCCCAGCTCAATCTCCCGGAGCGCGTGATCGTGGCAGTAGTAAAACGGAACGACCGTATACTGGTCCCCCGCGGGAACATGAGGCTGCGCGCAGATGACATAATGGTCCTCGGCGCGGAATCCTTTGGCGAGAACGAGCACATCAAGCTCAAGGAGATCACCCTTCAGAAAAGCCACCCCTGGATCGGGCACCGCATCCGCGACCTGGACATCTCCCGCCACTCTATCATCGTTCTGGTAAAACGCAGAAAGCGGGTCCTGATCCCCAACGGAAGCATGATCCTCCAGGAGAGAGACGTCATAATCATCTATACACAATCCTTCATCTCCAGCGGCACGGATATCGAAATATGAAATTGGGGACGTAGTAAAATTCAATTTCACTACGTCCCCAATTGACATTCACTGTGTCCCTAAATGCAGTTCGCTGTGTCCCAAATTGACTGTTTTAAACGAAATTATAGCAGAATGAAATCAGGAACGGCACAGCCGCTGAGCAGATCACACCGTTAAAAACGGACAGCACCACGGTCTCTTCGTTTGTATACCGTATCATCATAGGCAGTGTCGTATCTTCGCTCGTAGCGCCTGCCGGCGCAATGCAGGTGTAATAATTCAGCTTTCTGGAAATCAGCGGGATGCTGAAAAAGGAAAATATCTCCCTCAGCAGATTGCTCAGGAATGCAATACTGCCCGCCTGCGCCCCCGCCAGATTCCCGACTGCCACGCCGGACAGGCTGTACCAGCCCATTCCCGAGGCAATTGCCGCGCTCTGGTTCAGTGGGATTCCCACGAGCAGTCCGCTCACGATCCCTCCGGCCAGTGATCCGGCTATGATCCCAATGGGAATCACAAATATCCTGATATGATACTCCCTGATCTTACTCACAATCCCTTTGTTCAGCCCGATACTGATCCCCACCAGAAACATCAGTATGTACAGGATCAGATCTTTATTTGCAGTGATCAGCTGCACCGGAAAGCTCTGATCCAGACCCGCCATGCCGCATGCGATTCCTCCCGCAAGCGCGATAACCGCCAGATATACCATCACTCTTCCTCCTTTTTCTTCTGCCGCTTCTTTTCCAGGAATATCCTTGTCAGAGGATAGACTGCCAGCACGGAAAAGACAGACGGGATCAGGAAAAACAGGAAGCTGCGGGATCCAAGAGAACCGATCTCACTGAGAAAATCATTCCTGCTGCCGAGCAGGACTCCCATGGAAAAGATCAGGAGCATCGTACATATCGTCTGCAGAAACTCATTGATGCGTTTCCATTTTCGCGGGAAAACTTTCTTTCCCACAAGAACTCCAAG
>ERZ1090862.467-NODE-467-length-18120-cov-28.335400_pt1 | contig 18120 bp, 15 predicted proteins | sample MGYA00478481_ERZ1090862 | MGnify/ENA primary metagenome ERZ1090862 (study PRJEB33644, sample SAMEA5815745) | chicken gut metagenome | biome: Chicken; feature: Gastrointestinal Tract; material: Caecum | place: Ireland | collected 2019-01-01 | study: A study of the... | reverse complement strand
GCGCATAAAAAAAAAACTAAGCCCAAAAAATAGCAACGCGGGCGCCACTTTGGGCCCCCCATTTGTATTTAAACGGGGGGGGCCGCGCATTTTGCGGCCCCCCGCCAAAAGGGGATAAAAGCGAACTCAGTTTCCGCCCCGAGTTCCGTACTTTGCAAGCAGTCTGCTTTCGCTGTCTGCCGTTACCTTTAAAAGAGAGGTGAGCGCGGAGATGTTGTCCTCCCCGAGCACGTCCACGTACTTATCGAAATAGTCCTCCAGAAAGGCGTGTTTGCCCTTGAGACAATTTTCGCCCGCAGGCGTTGCCGTGACGTTCATTCTTCTGCGGTCGGCGCTGTCCACCTCCATTTCAACGTACCCCTTTTCGCGCAGGGTGCGCAGTATGTTGGCTGTACGCGCGCGGCTTAAGTGCATGTCCTCGCTTATGGCAGAGGGCGTGACCGCGTCCTTTTTATCGCAGATATATTCCAGAAGCGCCGTTTCGCCGACTAAAAATTCGCGCAGATACAGCATTATATCCATTTTATACATTCGCCACAACTGGGCCATGAGAGCATCGCGCAACTGTGTTTTGTCCATATATATTCTCCCGTAAGCTGGCTGCAGAGCGGGGGGGGGGGGGGGGGGGGGGGGGGGGGGGGGGGGGGGGGGGGGGGGGGGGGCGCCCCCCCCCCCCCCCCCCCCCCCCCCCCCCCCCCCCCCCCCCCCCCCCCCCCCGCTTTTTTTTTCAAGCAGACGACGGCATACGAGATGTCTTAGGGTCTCGTGGGCTCGGAGATGTGTATAAGAGACAGCGCTGCGCGTGCGCGCCGCCTGAATTTATTCGTTTGATTTGAGCGATTCCGCCATATCTATCTTGTAGAGCTTGATGAGCATGAATGCGTACACCACCACCGCAAAACCTATAGTTATGAGGAAGGACCACAGGTAGCTGAGCGGCAGTATGGTCTTTACGAACATCATCATTACGCTGTTGACGCGCCCGACAATGAACATATGCAGCAGCCAGCCGCCGAGCAGGCCGAACAGCGCGCCGACTATGGTGAGTATCGAGCTTTCGCGGTAGATGTAGCCCGCCACCTCCCACTTGGAGTAGCCGAGGACGCGAAGCGTTGCAATCTCCTTGCGGCGTTCGTCGATGTTGATGTTGGTGAGATTGTACAGCACTATCGCCGCGAGCGCACCCGCCGAAACCACGAGAATGAGTATTACAAAGCTCATCGTTTCGTTGAGCGCGTCAAACGAGCTGATTGTGGTATATGTGTACTCCACGCCCGTGACGTTGGCATCGGCAAGCAACCTTTCGGCGTCGGAATCCATCTTCTCCGAATCGGTGCCGTAGCCGTACTTAACAAGAAGAGTATTTGCCGAAGTATCTGCATTTCCGCCCGCGGCCTCCACCGCCTTGCGGAAATTTGCCCCGCTCATATATGCCTGCGAACCCGTGTAGTATTCGCATATGCCCGAAATTTTCAGCTCGAGCGTGACCCTGTCTGCGGTCACATATTTTATGCTGTCGCCCGCGGAGAGGTCGTATACAATGGCTATGTTTTCGGGTATTATTATGCCGTCCGCCTCCGTATCCATCGGCTTGCCGCTCTTGCGGGAATGAAGACTTACGAAGTCGGCAAACGAGTCGCTTTCAACGAGATACAAATCCACGCTCTCGCGCGAGGTAGAATCTTCCCCCGCTATCTCCATCTGACCGTTTTCGCTGTATACGTCCAGATAGTCGCCTTCATCGAGCGAGGCAAGATACTTATCCAGTTCGCCCTCGCCCTGCGCGTTGTATTCGTAGCCCGCGGGGTGGCTTATTATCGTGTCGTAGAAAATGATGTCGTCATACTGTTTTACGGTGACCTGCTCCACGCTGTCGCCCAGGCCGAAGCCCGTGAGAATGAGCGCAGTACAGCCGAGCACGGAAATTATGGTGAGCACCATATTCTTTTTATAGCGGAATATGTTGCGGATAGTGGCCTTCCACTTGAACTTTATGCGCTTCCATATCGGAGTACAGCGCTCCAGAAGTATGCGCTTGCCGGGCTTGGGAGCTTTTGGCTGCATAAGCGCGGAGGGCTTACCCTTGGTTGTGGCGCGGCAGGCTATGACGGTCACCGCAATGGTGAGCGCGAGCGAGCCGAACACAACTGCAAGCGCCAGCCACCACGAGAATCCGAGATAGAGTTCGGGCAGGTAGTACATCGTCTTGTATGCGTTCCAGAATATGGAGGGCATTATGGAGAACCCGAGCAGTATGCCCACGACGACGCCTATTATGCACGCCAGCGAACAGTAAATCAGGTATTTGGACATTATCGTCCCCTCGCTGTAGCCGAGCGCCTTGAGCGTGCCTATCTGCATTCGGTCCTCTTCCACCATCTTGGTCATGGAAGTAAGCGCAACGAGCGCCGCAACCACTATGAAGAATATGGGGAATACGCCCGCAATGTCTTCCACCTTTTCAACGTTCATGTCGAAGCTGACATAGCTTACGTTGGTGCTTGCGCGGTCCAGAACGTACCACGAAGACCCGCCCGCAAGCTGACCCAGCTGTTCGGTGACATCCGCAGGAACTATGCCCGCAGGCATGCCGCTGAGCTTTGATATGAAGTCGTCTATGGCAGTATTGACTTGAGCGTTTATCCCGTCGCCGAGCTGTGCTATGAACTCCGCCTGACCCGTAACAAAGTCGTTGTCATAGAAATATTCATAATTTTCCATGCCGTCTATGCGCACCCACAGGTCGGTATAAATTATTTTATCCGCGCGGATGGGGTCGACTGGTACGCTTATCGGACCTACCTTAAAGCTGTCGGCGTTGAGCGTTGCGAACACCGTGCCTTCCTTTGAAAGGTCATACACGCTGTTTTCCGCGTCCTCGGGGTTGTAGTTGCCGTAGACGACAAGGTTTACCACGCCCGTGCCAACGGTGGTTATCTCGCGCGCGTCCACATAGTAGTAATCGGGCGAGGATACCACGCCGACAACAGTCAGCTCCTTCTGTGCATAGATGTCGCCGTACGTGCTGTTTGCAGTGTTGAGATTATCGGCAATCACTATCTTATCGCCGGGCTTAACCTCGGCAAAGTAATTGTTGGAACGCTCCGCAACCACCTGCGAAGAGAGCGGCACTTCGTTGCCGTCCTCGTCCTTGTACCCCTCGGCGGGGAACTGACCCTCAATGAGAGTGAGGTGGTTCAAATAATTTTCGTTATCCTCGGCACCAGTTGCCGTAACCACGGAAAAATCGAGGCCGATAATGTTGACGGCCGAATCTTTCGCGCCGTCTATGCTGGCCATTACCGAACTCGTGACGACGGGCATATACGAGGAAACCACCTTATCCCCGTCATCGTTTTTCACTTCGGCAATGCTCTGTATATCGCCCGAGGTGAGGCCGTAAGTGGCCTTTATGTCCACATCGTACGCGGCATTTGCGCGCAGAAAGTCCGACATTGAAGTCTTCATGTCGGGCGTGGACTGCGATATGCCGATAAGGAACCCCACGCCGAGCGCGATGATTGCCATTATCGCAAGAAATCGGCCGAAGCTCTTTTTGAACTCTTTTACGATATTTTTAGTAAATTTTTTCATATAAACCCCTCACGCGCACGGCACGCGCGGACAACTTTTATGTGCGCTCCTCTGCCGACCCTTTTCAGATAAAGCGGCGCAACAGATTACCACTCTATCAGCGATACATCCATGGGGTCGGGATTGAGCTCCTCTCCCACAACCGTGCCGTTCTTTATGTGAATGACCCTGTCGGCCATCTGCGTTATGGCGGTGTTATGCGTTATGACTATTACCGTCTTGCGGTTTTTGCGGCATACGTCGTGCAGAAGTTTCAGAATCGTCTTGCCCGTTTCGTAGTCGAGCGCGCCCGTAGGCTCGTCGCAGAGCAGAAGTTTGGGATTTTTGGCTATCGCGCGCGCTATGGAAACCCTCTGCTGTTCGCCGCCCGAAAGCTGCGCGGGGAAGTTCTTCATTCTCTGTTCAAGTCCGACCCCCTTGAGAGTCTCTTCGGCGTCAAGCGGGTTCTTGCATATTTCAGACGCTATTTCCACATTTTCCAGCGCGGTGAGGTTCTGAATGAGGTTATAAAACTGGAATACGAAGCCTACATCGTAGCGGCGGTATTCGGTGAGCTTTCTTTCGTTGAAGTCGCTTACCCGCACCCCGCCGACATAAATTTCGCCCGAGGTCACGCTGTCCATGCCGCCGAGCATGTTTAAAACGGTAGTCTTGCCCGCGCCCGAAGGGCCGACTATTACGCAGAATTCACCCTGATTTATGGTGAAGTTTACGCCGTTTGCGGCCTTTATTACGTTGTCGCCCATCTTATAGTATTTGCATACGTCCTTGAAACGGACAAAGCCGTCCTGCACGAGAGGCGCCTCGGCAAGCGGGTCGCCCTGCACCCTTACGAATTTTGTGTAAGCCATAATTCCTCCCCCGCACCGCCGCCTGAGTTTAAAATACGACAATGCCGTTAATTGTTTTTACCGTTTACATAGTTTTCAATTAAATTATAACCTTATGCAGAGCATATGTCAATACCGCCCTTGTTAAATTTTTGTGAAAAATTATTTGCCGCAATATACACTTTCCGACAATCGGCACACGCAACATATTATATTATGCGGGCGTGCGCGCGGCGGTCAATAAAAAAAAAGGGCGGCCGCGGGGGGGGGGGGGGGGGGTTTTTAACGCCCCCCCGCCGCCGAAAAAAGCCCCCCCACAAAAATTATTAAATTAATAAAAATAATTTTTTTTTTCGGGGGGGGGGGGCGGGGGCTAAAAAAAAAAACCGGGGGGGGCGGGGGGGGGTGTAAAAATTTCCCCCCCCCCCCGCGGCCTTAAAAAACCCGCAACACAGAATTTATTTCAATGACAAAATTTTATGCGTCTATGCCGCACCTGTTTATAAACTTAATAACGATATCCGCGGGAATGGCGTAGTTCATACCCTCCGCGGCCGTGGTTACCGCAACAATCGTGCCCGCCACTTCGCCCCACGCGTTGAACACGGGTCCACCCGAATTGCCGCGGTTTACGGCGCAGTCGGTCATAAGCCTCGGCTTGCCGTCAAGCATGCGGCGTCTGTCCGAAACTATGCCCGCCGTTATGCACGTTCCGCCGCCGAGAGAGTTGCCTATCACGTACAGCGGCTGACCGTTTTTAATCAGCGAAACATCGGCAAAGCGCACGGGCGAAACGGCAGAAGGAGCGCCGCTGAATTTGAGCAGAGCCAAATCCTCGCCGCCCTCGAAATCGCTGCCGAGCGCAACGATTACGCCGAAGAATTTACTGCCGCAGCCATACAATTCAATTCTGTCAGCGCGGCGGCCGCCCTCGGCAACGACGTGCGCGTTGGTTACGGCATATCCGCCGTTCAATACACACGCAGAGCCCGAAAAAATCTTGTTGCCGCGGCGTGCGCGAACCTCCAGAACGCTGTTTATGCAGCGCGAATAAATCTGCTCTCCGTTCAGCTCACGCGGCTCTTCCCTTGCGGAAGGCACGCTCTCCGCCGTCTCAGCGGTCTGCGCCGCGCGGCGCGCCGTATGGTACACGGGGAACGGCTGACCCTCGCTTACCCTGTATTCGTTGTCGCAGCAGGTACACCTGTACACAGTGTACCCAGCACCCTTGCCCGTCGGCACGCATTCGCCGCCGCAGGCGGGACATATATTGTTCATAACCCCTCTCCGATTATATTGCGCCGAACCCCGAAGGAAGCGCAAAATGTCTGTTCTTTATGCGGTGTTTGCCACATATATGGCGGGTAACTGAAAATGCGCAGACAAAAAATCATTCACCCGTGCGGATAAATTTTTCAAACCGCTCCACTTCCGCCGCCGTGACGGAGGGCGGCACCGCCTTTATCGCACCGAGAAAATCTGCCCTGGTTACGGGCACCACGCCGTCGGTTGCTATGGACTTCAAAAGCGGGTCCTCCTTGGCGCGGTCGCACACCTCCTCTATATCGGCGCCCGAATAGCCTTCGGTAAGGCCGACAAGTTCGTCAACGTCCACGTCCTGCGCTGCGGGTGCGCCGCGGAGCGATTTATCGAACATAAACCTGCGCGCAGGCGCGTCCGGCAGAGGTACATATATCTTCTGCGAAAAACGTCCAGAACGCAGCGCCGCGCCGTCTATATCCCAAGGTCTGTTGGTCGCGCCCAGCAGAAGAAGATTGGGCGCGCTGCCCGCAAAACCGTCTATCTGCTGCAGAAACTCGTTCACACGCCTGTCGTTGTGCGTGTCTGTACCGCGCTTTGCAATCAGCGAGTCCATTTCGTCAATGAAAATTATGGCAAGCTTGTCCGCGCGGGCGGTATCGAACAGCGAATTTATATTCTTTTCCGATTCGCCCACCCATTTGCTTACTATATCCGAACCCTTTACGGCATAAAATCTGGCGCCCACTTCGCAGGCGATTGCCTTGGCTATCATCGTCTTGCCCGTTCCTGGAGGGCCGAAAAGCAGCACGCCGCCGCCCGATTTTTTATTGTACAGTTTGTACTTTTCGGGGTATTTTACGGGGTTTATCATGCGGACGGTTATCGCCTTTTTTACATCCTCGAGCCCCGCAATGTCCGAAAAATGAATGTCGGGAACTTCGGCGGCCGTCCACTCTCTGCCGCCGTCCTCCTCTTTTTCGTCCTCCGCGCTGCCCGCGGGAAATTTGTTGCGCGCAATGGCGCCGTCAATGTTTTCAGCAATCTCCAGAAGCCGCTTTGCACGCTGTACGCGCGCCTCTTTCAGCCTAGGCGTGGAAAGCTTTGCAAGCTCCAAAAGCGTCTCCGCCGCAAGCATGTAGTTGCGCTTTGCCTGAGCGCCGTTGCCCGCAGAGTACGCCTTGCGCGCCGCGGAGTAGTACATGTTGAACTTATCGTCCAGCACACTCATATTCATATCGTACACGCCTTTCACCCCCTCGCCGAAATTAATGTTGCCGCCGCCGACTTAAATGGTTGCGGCATATGTGACGGTCAACCACACTTAACGCTTAAAATTTTAATTTTTAAAGACAGAGCGGAAGGCATCCGCCATCTTATTGTTTTCGCTGTATTCGCGCTCGAGCTGTTCGCGTCTGCCGCTCATCTTATCCATTTCCGAGTCGATGTCGCTTATGCGGCTCTGAAGCCTCTGCGCCTCTTCGCCCGCGGTCTTTACGTTATTCTTTACCGCCATGCCCGAAATCGTCGCCGAAAAAATGCACATTGCAAGCATACCCAGTCCCACATACGCAAGCACGGGTGTTTTTGCCACCGCAGACATCATTGCAAAGAACAAAAAGATGAAAACGGCGCATAAAATGAGCGACCGTGTTACAAATTTAGGGTTCCTTGAGGCGTCCTTTCGGCGCTTTTCCATTCGTCTGAACAACTTTTCGCGCTCGGAGGCAAGTTTTTTTCGTTCGGCGGAGAGGCCGTCCAGCTTGCGCCTGCTCTCTTCCGCCCTGCTCTGCGCCTGAACGGCAAGTTCGTTGCAGCGGAATGCGCACATCTTTCTGAAAGACTGCACTTTGGCAACCGTTTCGCTGTCGCCATAGAGTTCGGCATTCTTTAAATTTTTATCATTTTTAAGCGCAAGCGCATACTCATACGTCATATTCTGCGCGGCAAGTCCCGCGCTGTATGCGTTGTGCTCCGCAAGAAAACTGCCCCACCACGCCTGCGCGCAGAGAGGGTCTGTATCAATCGCACGCTGAAATTTTTCGGCCGCGCTTTCATACATTTCGTCCTTAAGGTCGCGCTCGGCGCGCGAAAGTATGTCCGCCAGAGAAGATATGTCCTTCTTCCCCGCACTCTGACCGCCGCGTGGAGCGTACTTGCTGAAAAAACGGGACTGTATGCTGTCCGCAAGCTCGATTTCGTACCCGCCTGCGGGATATTTTGCAAGATTTACGCCCTGCTGCGAACGCAGAAAGGGTGGCAGCGCTGACAGCGGCATATTATCAAACACCGCACAGCACGCACCCGAAAGGTGTTCTTCCTCCTCTCTGTCCCTGAAGCGCGACCACTCGTTTTTTACCCAGGCGGTATTAAGATTTTCCTCGCTGCACACCACGAGTATGAAAAATTTGCAGCTGTACAGCGCCTTGTAGATTATGGGTTCAAAGTCCTCGCCAAGTCGGCTTTTGAGCGTCACTTCGGAAAAGAAAGTCTTTATTCCGCGGCGGTTGAGTTCGTCGTATATTCTGCGCGCAACGGTGCGCTCCCTTGTGGGACGGCCCGCCTCGTCAGCCGAGCGGTAGCATATGAACACGTCGTAGTCCTCTTCCTCCCGCTGCCTTAAAATTATGGCGCGCTGAAGGCGGTCTATGACCTTTGCGCGCTCGCGGTAGACTTCCGCCTGGGCGGGCGCCGCGTATTTTACCGCATTGAGAAAGTTTTCGTCCTGCAATATGCTGCGGCAGACAGTTCTTCGACAGGTGGGAACAAGGGTGCCCGTACGGCTGTCGCGCACGTATTCGATGCCATATATGCTTAAGGCAAGCCCCCACCAAGCCTCGGCATCGCGCGGGTTGCCGCGGGTTATGAGCTTATATTCGCGTATGGCGTCGTCGAAGTCGCAGGCGGCGCGCATCTCGTTTGCGCGGTTGAGCGCAAGGGTCAGAGCCTCGCTCTTTTCGCCTGCAAAATTGTACTTGTTTCCGCAGTACGGGCAGACGGCCGAAAGCCCGTCCGCCGAATACTCCAACGCGCCGCCGCACGTTTCGCAGTTGAGTTTGTGTTCACTCATATAAATTCCTTAAAATACGGCACAGCCGCGGCAAGACATCTGCACTTTATGCCCCGACAAAAAACGGGCGTCCGCCGCCCCATATCTTGCCCTCGCCAAAGCGGTAAAAGGCGTCAGATAAGGCATATTGCGGGGTGTTTTACGACTGCGCGTCTATCTTCTTTTTGAGTTCGGCTATCTCTTTATCGATAGCCTCGTCGGAAAATTCGTCCATTCCGACCTTGTCCTCTATCATTTTTTCAATCTCTTTGTCGTCGGCAGATACAGACTTTGCCGCATCGGAAAAGCTGTCGCGGCTGGTCTCCATGAAGATATCCATCTGCTCAGCCTGACGTTCAGCCTTGCCCATGGCAATTTCGAACTGCTTTTCCACTTCAAGGAATTCCTTTTCGTCGGCAAGCTTTGCCATCTCCTTGCTCAGAACGCTCATTCCGCCGAGAAACTGCTTAGTCATCATCGTCATATCCTTCATCTGCGAAGTTATTTCAAAGTTGAGCAACATCTCCTGCGCGCGTTTCTGTTGCAGAAGGGTCATTTTATATCCCGTGAGCGCAAGATTGTACTGCGCCTCCAATCCGTTCTTTTTTGCCTGCACGGCCTTTTCCACAAATACCTTTTTCTGCTGTTCAAGCGAATCTATCTGCTTGTTCATGCTGTATACCGTGCGCTTTATAAGTCTCTTTTTTTCCAGTTCCTTTTCAGCTTTGCTTTTGAAAAGCCCCATATATCCCCCTCCGCCGCGTCTGCGGCAGCCGTATTTTTTTGCCGATATGCGGCCGCGTGCGCGGCTATCCGCCCAGTATATGGCATTTTGCATACCTGCGCTTTACTAAAAAAATCAGCAATTACCGCGTTGATTGCGGCATATTACCACACCAATTTAATTTTTATCGTCCTCGGAGAGCGCCTTTTTGCTCTCGCCTTCGGCGTCCGCGCCAATTTCGCTGTCCAGCTGTTCGCCCGTTTCAAACATGGCAAGCAACTTGTCGTCGTCCTCGTTCACGCCGTATATGCGCTCGTTCTCCTCGTACCCGCTCTGCACTTCGTTCCAGGTGTCGTCCGCGTCGGTGAGGACCTGTTCGCTGCGCACCTTGGTGTTGAGCGCCTTGTTCAGAAACTGCGCCAGTCCCTTCTGGTCGGAGAGCAGATTACCCAGCGAAACCTTGCCCGTACGCATAAAAAATTCGTTGTCGTCTATCGTATTTTTCAGCTTTTTCAGAAGTTTGGTGTTGTACATAAGGTACATTGCGCGCCTTACGTCCGTCTGGTTCTCCTCGCGCATAGAGGTTATCTTTTTGGCGTAAAACAACTTGAGTTCGCGGTTGGTTTCGCGCCTGCCCTTCTGCAAAAGTTCTTCGATGGCGCGGGCACGCTCCTCAATGGCCTCCTCAAGGTCGTTTTCCTGCTTTTCAAGATTGCAGATGGCGTTGACCACGTCCTCGCGCTTAAGTTTATCGTATTTGCTTTTAAACGGCCACATACTATACCCCTTTCAATCAACTTACCGCGGCAGATTACCTCTGTGTGTAAACAGCGCGCTCGGCAATCATCACTTTTATGTCCTCGATATACTTTTCCGCCTTGCCGCAACCCTCGTCGCCGCGCGTCTTTGTGAGTTCTATCTTTATGTCGCCCAACGCGTTCTTTATCTTTTCGTCGATGACGGCAACCTCTTCCTCCGCGGACGGGGTGAGGTATAAAAGTTTATCGTACAGCTCGTCCAGCTTCTGCTCTACCTCGGGCTTGCCCTCTGCAAGCACTTTGAGCACCTGAACGGTGCGCGCGTTTTCATTTACTTCGTCGCGGCTTTCAAGCACGCTTTCGTCCACGCCGCGCTTGCGCTTGTTCTTAAGCAGCATTGCGGCTATTATTACGCCGACAAACACGGCAAGGACGAGCACGATTATTACGATTTCGTACGTCTCCAGCACCGTAAGCATTGCTTTATCCATAACTTGTTCTCCTGTCCTGATTATTTACGCATAAATGCGTTAATTGCGGCATATTGCCGCACCAATCTGAATTTTGCAACCTTTCAGTCAAGTTTTTTGCCGCAGGAAGAACAGAATAAGGCGTCCGCCTCGTTGAGTTTTCCGCAGTTTTTGCACAGCTTTCTTCCGCCGAGCGGACTGCCGCAGGAGGAGCAGAACTTATCCCCCTCTCTGTACGGAGCGCCGCAGCACGCGCATACGCCCGCAGCCTTTCTCCCGCCCGAACGGGCGGCCTCTATGGCGGCGATATCCTCGTCGGAGATTACCACGCTGGCTATCGTGAACGAAAAAATTTTAAGACCGTAGTCGTCCTCAAACATCTTTGAAAGCACGGGCAGAACGCTCTGCGCGATTTCGTCCTTGTGCTCGCTCATTCTGTCGAAAGTTATTCCGCCCGAACGCATGGCGCGCGCTATGGCGGGTTCAACCTTGCTCATCATGCGTGCGGCAAGACGGTCCTTAAGGTCCTGCACCGTGAACGTCTTTTCCGCGCCGATAAGCACCATGTACGCCTTTCTCGGGTTGGAAATCTGAACCTCGAACTCGCCGTGCGCACCCACTTTTACGGGCACGTCAGTCTCAACGTCGCGGAAGTCGAAACGCGTCTTTGTTCCCCACATTACCTTAAGCCTGGCCGTCTTTGAGAGAAAAATGACCTCCACGCTGACGTTGCGGCATTTTTTGGCCGATTTTTCTTCAAATATGTCGTAACTGCCGCTGTTGAGCGTATCCATCAGCACGCCGTCCTTTATGAGTATGGCGTTGTGCGTTTCGGGCACAATCAGCTTTGCCTCGGGATCGAGTCCGTCTGCGGATATGCGCTTGAACAGTTCGGAGTTGTCGCCTTCGTATTTTATGACCTGTATTTCCTTTGACATAATTCACCTCGCCGCTAAAGCTTTTTACCTGCGGCCGATAATATGTGCGCCGACGCTCCGCCTGCGCCCTAGCGCAACTTCAGCGCGGAAACACGGCGATATGACGGCAGATGATATACTTTGCTACATTATATATATTAGCATACCGCCGCCGATTTGTAAAGAGTTGAAAAAATATTGCCGCGCGGCGCGGGTTTTGAAAGAGTTTAACACAGAGCACAGAAGCGCCGCCGCAGAAAATTTTTTCCGCGGCGGCGCTTTCATTTTGTACAAAAGAGGCGTATATACGCCACGATTATTCAATTATGCAAGCATTGCCGCGTAACTATACACCCTCTATAACGTTGCGGATTTTGCCCATCTCCTCGTCCAGTTCGGCGCTAGACGAGGCGCAGGCGAGCAGCCTTTTCGCCGTTGCCGCCGCAAGTTCAGGCGGGAGATTCTTTTTGTAGCGCAGCTTGTGTTCAAGGTTGGCCCAGAATTCCATTGCAATTGTTCTGAGCTGCACCTCCACCTTCATCATTCGCTTTTCCTCCTGCAAAAATATGGGCGTTTCCACTATGAGATGCAGACTGCGGTACCCGTTTGGTTTGGGATTTTTTATGTAGTCCTTTGCGGTGACTAACGCAACGTCGTCCTGCTTTAAAAGACTGTCGGCAAGCATATACACATCGTCCTTGAAAGAACAGATTACCCGCACGCCCGCTATGTCGCACAGATTTTTTTCTACCGAGGGAAAGGACATTTCATACCCCTTGCGTCTGAGCTTTTCAAGTATGCTTTCGGGCGATTTGAGTCGGGATTTTATGGTATCTATCGGGTTGCGTTCGTGGCGGGAAGAAAACTGTTCGTCCAGCACGCGGAACTTTGTTTCCACCTCCATTATGGCGCACTTATAGTAGGACATAAGCCTGCGGAATTTATCCAGCGCGTCGCGCATTCGCGCTATGTTTCCCGCCGCGAGTGCGGATATCAGATTATTTTCCGTGCCGCCGGAAATGGCAGCTCCTTCTGTTTCGTTCATGCTTTTCCCCTTTGTTTTATTTGCAACCATTATACCGCGGCTGTGTTAAAAATAAATGAAACACAGATAAAATTAAGCACACTGCACAAAAGATATACCCAAAACAGTTATTTTACAACACGGTTGAAGTGCAAAAAGGCGTCCGCAGAGCGGACGCCTTTGATTTTGTCTTAAAATTTTATACGTGCTTTAAAAAATAGTCCTGGGAGTCAATCTTTTCGCCGCCGTCTTCCACCTTTTCATAGGTGCCGTCAGGCATGAGCATGCGCGCGTTTACGTTGTCCGCAAGCATAACCTCAAGCATTTTATAAATTTCGTTTTCAATGTCCTTATCCAGAACGGGCGTGGCAATTTCCACGCGGCGGTCGGTGTTGCGCGTCATAAGGTCGGCAGAGGAGATGTACATAACCCTGTCCTTGCCCTCGCCGAAGCAGTAAATGCGCGAATGTTCTAAGAACCTGCCCACTATGCTGCGCACGCTGATGTTCTCCGTCTTGCTCTTTTTGCCGGGAAGGAAACAGCATATGCCGCGAACAATCAGCTTTATTTCCACGCCCGCGCAGGAGGCCTCTATCATTTTGTCGATTATCACCTTGTCGGTAAGGCTGTTCATTTTGCCTATGAATATGCCCTTCTTGCCCGACTTTGCCTTTTCAATCTCGCCGTCCAGACATTCAAGTATCTTATGCTTGAAATACTTGGGCGCAATCTGCAGACGGGAATAATCGCCGTCCACGTTGGATATGGCCACATTGCGGAAGAACGCGGCGCCGTCCTCGCCTATGTGGCGGTCAGCCGTGATTATGTTTAGGTCGGTGTACTGCTTTGCCGTGCTTTCGTTGTAGTTGCCCGTGCCGAGGTGGGTTATGTAGCTTATGCCGCCGTCGTCATCGGAGAACATTATGGATATGATTTTGGAATGAACCTTGTAATTTTCCATTCCGTATATTATATTGCAGCCCGCGTCGTGCAGCTGACCTGCAAAATAGAGGTTGTTCTCTTCATCGAACCTTGCGCAGAGCTCTATTACCACGGTCACGTCTATGCCGTTTTCGCTGGCGCGCTTTAGCGCCTCCACTATGCGCGAATGGTCGGCAAGGCGGTATATTGTTATTTTGATGGCAATGCAGTCCTTTCTCTCCGCACATTCGTTGAGCAGTTTTATTAAAGGTTCCATGCTCTCGAAGGGATACCTTAAAAGCACGTCCTTTTTTCTCACCTCGTCAATCATGGAGGTTGCCTTTGCCAGCCTTTCGGATATCTTGGGTTTGAATGCGTTATAGGAAAGTTTTGCCGAAAGTTCCTTATCCAGTCTTCTGGGCAGACTGAAAAGATATTTGAACGAGAAGTTTGAGCGAACCTTGTAGATGAGATTTTCGCTTATTCCGAGCGTCTCGGTGACGAACTTCATGAGCGACTTGCTTTCGCCGAAAACTTCCAGCCTTATGGCGTTCTGAATGAAACGGGTCTCCACCTTGCTCTTCATATACTGCGAAAAGTCGTTGTTGTACTCCATGTCGGCGTCCTCAACGTACGTTTCGAAGTCGGCGTTTCTCGTGACCCTTATCATAATCGAGGACGATGCCGTATAGCCGGGGAATGCAAGGTAGCCGAGGTTGCGGATGACCTCTTCCATAGTTATAAAGCTGAACTTTTTGCCGCCCTCGAAGCGGTACATCGAATCAAGCCTGTCTGAAAAATCCATTACGCCTATCATGGTGTGGTCGTTCTTTTTCAGCTTGTAGAGCATATAGCACCTTAAATTATCGAACCTGAACAGCGGGTGCTTTGCGTCTATGACCATCGGCGAGAGAAGGGGAAGAACTTTTGCGTTGAAGTATTTTTTGAGCTCCTCCTTTCTGCCGTCGGAGAGCTGCGAATAGCTTAAAATATTTATTCCCTCTTCGGCAAGGTCGCGCTTTAAGTGTGTGAACGCATGCTCGCGCATTTCGTACAGACGGGGCACTCTTTCGGCAATTGCGTTAAGCTGCATTCCGAACGTAAGCCGCGTCTTGTTGTCGGTAGCCTCGGGGTGCATTTTGTCCTCGTTGTAAAGGCTGCCCATGCGCACCATGAAGAATTCGTCGAGATTGGAAGTAAAGATGGAGAGGAATTTACCCCTTTCCAGTACGGGCGTATCTTCATCCGTCGCCTGCTCCAGCACGCGCAGATTAAATTTGAGCCACGAAAATTCGCGGTTTACGTATACGCCCTTGATTAGCTTGATTGGTGATTTATCAGTTGCCATAATACCTTATATCTTTTCACTTATCGCAGCACGTGTTTTAATTTATGCCACGTTTTATTTGCTATTTTTATATATTTTGAATAGTTTTATTTTCAATGTTTTTAAAATGATACCTGTTTTACCGTGAGAACAAGCAACTTTCCTGCACAACAAAAACAAGCGATACGTTTTAAAAAATATATCTTTTTATGTCGCAACACATATGCGACATTCATTTTTGATAGTTAAAGTTCCTTAAAATTTTGCAATACATTTTGCAAAGTTTTATTTGAGAATAAATTTAAAACCGAATAAAAGCGGAGTTATTCGCCCTTATTCTCTTCAGATTCAGCCTTTTCTTCGGGACTTTTTTCATCCTTGCGCTTGGGGCTTTTGCCTGCCTTCTGGCGGAGTTTGATGTGCTCGGCCAGCTCCTCTACAGACTTTATCTCCTTTACCGGTCTTTCGGGGAAGAAGGGTGAAGGTTCTGCCTTTTCCTCGCCCGTGAGCGCCATCTTAAGATAACCCTCCTTTACGCCGTAATCGCTTACCACAATATTTTTAAAGCCTAGCTTTTTGAGCAGCTGAACAAGCGTAATGAGCGCAACCACTATAAAGTATATCTTTTCGGGAGCGTTCTTTATGAGCAGATGTGACCTGTCGGGAGCTTCGATAAGCTTTTTGGCAAGCTTTTTAAGCTTATCCATCTCGATGGTCATTTCCTCGCTTTCGGGAATGTCGTAATAGTCGCGGTAAATTTCGTATACCGAGCGGTTGGTTGCACCTACAAGCACGGCCGTGCCACCCTCTTCAACGGGTATTTCAGCCTTGGAGAGCGCCTTTTTTATATACTTTTTGATTTTTGCGCACTCTTCCTTGTCGGGATAGACGCTCTTTACGAACTTGCGCTGTAACGTGAGCGCGCCGAAATTGAGGCAGTTTATGCCCTCCATGCCAGATTTGGAAAGGTCACACACCTCTATGCTGGCGCCGCCGATATCTATTATTACAGAATTTTTAACAGAACGGAACTTTTCATTGGCAACACAGTCGCAGTAAGCCTCCGTTTCGCCGTCTATCTGGTTGACGATTGCGCCCGTGCGTGTGCGGATTGCCTCAAATACGTCTTCAGCGTTGTCGATAAAGCGCATTGCCGCCGTGGAAACGACATATAATTTTTCCACACCGAGCTTTTTGCACTGGTCCTGGAAGACGGATATCTTGTCGCATATCTTTTCCACACCGTGCTCCGTCAGCTTGCCGCCCTCTGTAAAGCTCAGAGCGGAAAGGCTCTCTCTGTATTTATACGCGGTGTGGGTACCGTCCTTGCCGCACACAACCATTGAAATACTGGTTGAGCTGATGTCTATAACTGCATACATCCTTTTTTCCTCCGATGAGATGCCGCGCCAAAGGCGCGTTTCATACGTTTTATTTTATCTTGCGCGGCCGAACGTGTTTTTTCAGACGCGCCTTAATCGTAAAAATTTTACAGTTGCCGTTATGCAACCGACTGCCTATCCGCACCATATCCATAAAAGCGAAACAGTCTTACAGCAAAGCGGCGCACAAGCCGCCATGAAAAAGCCTCTTTGAGATAGTCCGCGCTTTCAGGCAGGGATATATATAATATGGTCAATCGCCGAAGTAGATTCCGGTATCCTTGCACAGCAGCACAAGCTGACCGTCCGAGGGAACGCGCTTGGTTCTGCCGGCGATGTCGGTGAGAATATTGAAACCGAGGCGATTGTTGCGCACGCATACGGTAACGCCATACCTGCCAACCTGCGCAAGGTGCGCGCCGAACGCGCCTATTTCCGTGGAGAGCAGTTTGTCGAACGCGCAGGGCTCGCCGCCGCGCTGAATATGTCCGAGTATGGTAGAGCGGCACTGGAAGGGCGTCTTTGCGGACATAGCCGAAGCCAGCCTGTCGGTAACGGGCGAACCGCCCGCCTGGACAAGGTAGTCGCGACGCTCCTTCTTGCTCATTGCGGCCTCTTTTACACTCATTGCGCCTTCGGCAACGGCAATCACTACCGAACGCCTCTGCTTCATCTTCTCGGCGATAAAGGCCGCCAGTTTGTCCTCGTCATAGGGAATTTCGGGAATAAGAATTGCATCCGCACCCGCGGCCACACCCGCATATAAGGTGAGCCAGCCCACCTTGTTTCCCATAACTTCCACAAAGAACACGCGTCTGTGACTGTCCGCAGTGGTGCGTATGCGCTTTAATGCATCCGCGGCAATCGATACCGCGGTGTGAAAACCGAACGTTACGTCCGTGCCGTAAATGTCGTTATCTATCGTCTTGGGAAGTCCGATAACGTTGCAGCCCTCCACCGAAAGGAGCGAGGCGGTCTTATGCGTGCCCGCGCCGCCGAGCGTTACCAGTACATCCAGCTTTAACTTTTTGTAGTTGTCCACCATCATCTGCAGCTTGGTGGGAGCATCGCCCTCCTTCACCGTCATAAGCTTGTACGGCTGACGGGAAGTGCCGAGTATAGTGCCGCCGACATCGAGTATATTCTCCACATCGGCAGGGGTGAGCTGCTTATACTCTCTGTTCATAAGGCCAGCATAGCCTTCAAGGAAGCCTAATATCTCTACATCCTTGATTTTATTGAAACAATACTTGCAAAAACCGCGCAAAACGGCGTTGAGACCGGGGCAGTCGCCCCCGCTCGTAAGAATGCCAATCCTCATACTTTTTCTCCGGCGCAGAGCAGCGCGCAATTTTTCATTTTATATTTTTCAAGTATAACCATTATAACATAAAATTTTGATTTGTGGAGCTAAAAAACAAAATTTTAAGGTCGCAATTGTAAAATAGTTGTAAAAAAATGAGCATTTGAGGCGAATTTGAAATCTTTTTGCCGACAGATTGCAAAAGAGCAATGCCTTCAGATTCTATATTTAGATACTCCATTATAATGCTCCGCCCACATATTTTCCCCGCGCAAAATGTACGCCCTTAGCAGTTATAAAAGTCAGTACTTAGTTTTTAAAAAAAGGCACACCGCATTCTGCGCAAGATACGCAAAAAATGTTAATTAAGGCATATATGCCACCCAATTGTGCAGAATTACAAATCATAAACAGAAAGCAGAAACAGACGATTGCTCCGCATATATGCTTTAAACATCGTAATTTTTATTGCGCTGTACTAAATTACCCCATATATATGCCGCAATTACCGAGACTTTAATTGCACTATACCTGATTACCCTACATATATGCCGCAATTAC
>ERZ1090862.466-NODE-466-length-18128-cov-4.563658_pt1 | contig 18128 bp, 19 predicted proteins | sample MGYA00478481_ERZ1090862 | MGnify/ENA primary metagenome ERZ1090862 (study PRJEB33644, sample SAMEA5815745) | chicken gut metagenome | biome: Chicken; feature: Gastrointestinal Tract; material: Caecum | place: Ireland | collected 2019-01-01 | study: A study of the... | reverse complement strand
TTCATAACGGTGAGGTAGTTGAGGGTACTGTTATCGATGTGAAACCGGATGAGATCATCCTGAATATCGGTTACAAAGCTGACGGCATCATCACGAAGAATGAGTATTCAAATGATCAGTCTCTCGATCTGACAACAGTTGTTTCTGTGGGAGATACGATGACTGTCAAGGTTCTGAAAGTGAATGATGGAGAGGGGCAGGTTCTTCTTACATACAAGAGACTTGCTGCCGAAAAAGGAAATGAACGTCTGCGTGAGGCATACGAGAATAAGGAAGTCCTTAAGGCTACGGTTACTCAGATCCTTGGCGGAGGTATCTGCGCGACAGTCGATGAGGTTCGTGTATTCATTCCGGCAAGCCTGGTATCAGATTCTTATGAGAAGGATCTCAGCAAATATGAAGGAAAAGAGATTGAGTTTGTCATCAGCGAATTCAATCCGAGGAGAAACCGTGTGATTGGTGACAGACGCCAGCTGCTTGTTGCTGAACGCGCAGAGAAACAGAAAGAACTGTTCACTAAACTGAAAGTCGGCGACAGAATTGAAGGAACTGTCAAGAATGTAACAGATTTCGGTGCCTTTGTAGATCTCGGCGGCGTAGACGGACTGCTTCATATTTCCGAGATGTCATGGGGCAGAGTTGATAATCCGAAGAAAGTCTTCCATGTCGGAGATCAGCTTACAGTTCTCGTAAAAGATATCCACGATACCAAGATTGCACTCAGTCTGAAGTTCCCGGAGACGAATCCGTGGGCGAACGCAGCAGAAGATTTTGCAGTAGGGAAGGTTATTACAGGAAAAGTTGCACGTATGACAGATTTCGGTGCTTTCGTAGAACTGGCACCGGGAGTCGATGCACTGCTTCATGTTTCTCAGATATCAAAAGCTCATGTTGACAAACCGTCTGATGTCCTTTCGATCGGACAGGAGATCACGGCAAAGATTGTTGACCTCAATGAAGCTGAAAAGAAGATCAGCCTCAGCATGAAAGCTCTCGAGAATGAGAATCAGGCAGAAGAGGACAGCGAAGAATAAGATGAAAAACAGAAACAGCCGGTACAGCCGGCTGTTTTTTTGTTAAAAAAACGACGTGTTGTTTATGAAAATATACAATGTTTGCATCGAAATTTGTGGATTTTGGCTGTTGTTTTTAGTAAAATAGTATTATTGCGAAAATAAGTATGGTTTTTGCTGTGGTAAAAATCACTACGTAAAGAAAGGAAGAGTAAAATGGGACTTTTGACATTCAAAGGCGGTATCCATCCGGATGATGGCAAACGTTTTTCGAAAGACCAGGCAGTTAAACCTCTTTTGCCGAAAGGAGACATGGTTTATCCGCTCTCTCAGCATATAGGGGCTCCGGCCAATCCTGTGGTGAAAAAAGGAGACCATGTCCTGAAGGGACAGATGATCGCCAGTGCGGGAGGATTTGTTTCTGCTCCGGTCTATTCTTCTGTATCCGGGGCTGTAAAAGGGCTGGAGCAGAGATTCAATCCGGCAGGCACAAAAGTAGAGTGTATCGTGATTGAAAATGACGGTGAGTACAATGAAGTGGAGTACGATCCGGTGAAACCGCTCAGCGAGATGAGCAGGGAAGAGATACTGGATAAGATCGCAGATGCCGGGATCGTAGGTATGGGCGGTGCGGGATTCCCGACAAGAGTAAAGCTCTCGCCGAAGGATCCGGATAAGATCGAATATATCATTGCCAACTGTGCTGAGTGTGAGCCATATATTACGGCAGACTACAGAAGAATGCTGGAAAATACGGAAGAACTGGTGAGCGGTATGCGGGTGGTTCTTTCCCTGTTTCCGAACGCAAAGGGAATCTTTGCTGTGGAGGATAATAAAAAAGACTGTATTGAAAAGCTGAATCAGGCCGTGGCGAATGAACCGGGGATGGACGTGAAGGCTTTAATGACCAAGTATCCGCAGGGAGCCGAGCGCCAGCTCATCTATGCGGTGACAAAACGGGCCATCAATTCATCCATGCTTCCCGCAGATGCGGGCTGTATCGTAGATAATGTGGAAACTTTGATCGGCATTCACAATGCGGTTGTCAATGGCAGACCGCTTACAGAGCGTGTCGTCACAGTGAGCGGAGACGCAGTAGAATCTCCCGGCAACTTCCGGGTGCTTCTCGGGACGAACCACAGAGATCTGATCGAAGCCGCCGGGGGATTCAAGGCAGAGCCGGAAAAACTGATTTCAGGCGGACCGATGATGGGATTTGCCATGGTGACACTGGACGCGCCGGTTATCAAGACTTCTTCATCCATCCTCGCATTTAAAGAAGACGCAGTGTCAAAGAATCCGGAAACTGCGTGCATCAACTGCGGAAGATGCGTCGAAGTCTGCCCAAGCAGAATTATTCCGTCCAGACTGGCCGATTATGCGAACCGACAGGATGAGGCGTCGTTTATAGCAATGAACGGTCTGGAATGTGTGGAGTGCGGATCCTGCAGTTATGTCTGTCCTGCAAAACGTCAGCTGAAACAGGCAATCGGAGGAATGAGAAAGATCGCACTTGCGAATAAAAGGAAAAAATAAGAGAGGTGACTGAAAAGTGAATGAGAATTACAAAGTATCAGCTTCGCCGCATATCCGGGACAGGATAAAAAGCAGCAATATCATGCTTATGGTGGTCATCGCCCTCCTTCCGGCAACCATCTTCGGAATCTGGAATTTTCGACATGAGAATGCCTGGATCCTTGTGGTTGTGACAACGGCTTCCGCGGTGCTGGCTGAATACATATATGAAAAACTGATGCATAAACCGATTACGATCAATGATTTCAGCGCGGTCGTAACAGGACTTCTGCTTGCACTGAATCTTCCGCCCACACTGCCGTGGTGGATGGGTGTGCTGGGAGCTGTTTTTGCGATTGTAGTAGTAAAACAGCTTTTCGGAGGTCTGGGCCAGAATTTTATGAATCCGGCTCTGGCTGCAAGATGCTTCCTTCTGATATCATTTACAAGTGATATGACGTACTTTGTGTATGATGGAGTGACAGGAGCGACACCTCTGGCAGAATTAAAAGCGGGCGAAGCAGTGAACACCATGGATATGCTGATCGGCAACATCCGCGGAACGATCGGAGAGACTTCTGTTGTAGCCATCATGATCGGCGCAATGTTCCTGCTTCTGATGGGTGTGATCGATCTGACGATCCCGGCATCTTATCTGATTTCTTTTGTCGTATTCATTACAATTTTCGGCGGGCATGGACTGGACGCACAATACATTACCGCCCATCTGTGCGGAGGCGGACTGATGCTTGGAGCATGGTTTATGGCAACAGATTATGTGACGTCGCCGATCACGACAAAAGGAAGGATCGTGTACGGTGTCTGCATAGGACTTCTCACAGGACTCTTCCGTCTCTTCGGCGGTTCTGCGGAAGGCGTGTCCTATGCAATTATCATCAGTAATCTTCTGGTTCCTCTGATCGAGAAGGTTACTCTTCCGAAACCATTTGGCAAAGGAGGAGAGAAGTAATGAACAATATTGTAAAGAATACACTGATTCTTACATCTATCACTGTGGTTTCAGGGCTTCTTCTCGGAGTTGTCTATGACATTACAAAGGAGCCTATTGCGGCTGCACAGGAGAATACAAAGCAGGAAGCATACCGTTCGGTGCTGGCAGAAGCCTCTTCTTTTGAGACAATGGAAGACTTTGATGCTTCAGATGCACTGGCCCTGCTTCAGGAGAATGGTTATGCGTCTGATGAGATTACAGAGGTGGCCGAGGGTGTTGATGAAAATGGTGAGACTGTGGGATATGTCATTAACGTGATGTCTCATGAAGCATATGACGGTGACCTTGAGATTTCTGTCGGTATTGCAGATGACGGTACCGTAAAAGGGATCGAGATGCTCTCCATCAGCGAGACGGCTGGTCTTGGCATGAAGGCAGATGAAGCCGACTTTAAGGACCAGTTCAAAGATAAAAAGGTAGAGCGCTTTTCTTATACAAAATCCGGTGAGAGCGGCGATGACAAGATTGATGCCATCAGCGGCGCTACAATTACGACCAACGCTGTAACAAATGCGGTGGATTCTGCGCTGGTATATTTTCAGAATGAGTTAGGAGGCGGTGTCAATGAATAAGTGTACAGAGAGAATATTCAACGGCCTTGTTAAAGAGAACCCTACATTTGTTCTGATGCTCGGTATGTGTCCGACGCTTGCGGTCACAACTTCCGCAACTAACGGAATCGGTATGGGCCTCTCCACCACGGCTGTGCTTGTAATGTCCAATATGCTGATCTCCATGCTGAGAAAGATCATCCCGGACTCAGTCAGAATGCCGGCCTTTATTGTAGTTGTAGCTTCTTTTGTGACCATTGTGGACTTCCTTCTGGAAGGGTTTGTCCCCGGACTCTATGATTCTCTGGGACTCTACATTCCACTGATTGTTGTAAACTGTATTATTCTCGGAAGAGCAGAAAGTTACGCTTCGAAAAATCCTGTGCTTCCGTCTGTCTTTGACGGACTGGGAATGGGGCTTGGATTTACCGTGGGTCTTACCTGCATCGGTATCGTACGTGAGCTTATCGGTTCCGGAATGATTTTCGGTCATCAGGTGCTTCCGGATTCTTATGTTCCGGTTACCATCTTTATCCTTGCGCCCGGAGCTTTCTTCGTGCTGGCCTGTCTGGTCGCACTTCAGAACAAAATTAAAAATAATCTGGCCAGAAAAGGGAAAAAGGTTCCCGAGGCGGCAGGGTGCGGCGCGGGATGTGCAGCATGCGGGAACCGCGCGGCCTGCGGCGGGCATATGCTGACGTCCGAAACGGATAAAAAGGATAAAGAATAGGAGGGGAACGATATGGGAGAACAAATACAGAATCTATTGTTGATCGCGGTCGGCTCCGCATTTGTGAACAATGTCGTGCTCAGTCAGTTCCTCGGGATCTGTCCGTTCCTGGGAGTGTCCAAGAATGTAAAGACAGCTGCAGGAATGGGAAGCGCCGTGGTGTTTGTCATAACGATTGCGTCCTTTGTAACGGGGCTGATCTATAAATTCATACTTGGAAATCCGAATATTATGGGCGGCGAGCTGGAGTATCTGAATACGATCGTATTCATCCTTGTAATTGCCGCGCTGGTTCAGTTTGTGGAGATGGTCCTGAAGAAATCCATGCCTTCGCTCTACAATGCGCTGGGCGTTTATCTTCCTCTGATCACGACAAACTGCGCGGTGCTCGGCGTTGCTCTGACAAATGTCCAGGAGGGATATGACATTCTTACCGGAGTTGTAAACGGTTTTGCGACCGCGGCAGGATTCCTTGTATCTATCGTACTGATGGCAGGAATCCGTGAGAAGATCGAACACAATGATATTACAGAATCATTTCAGGGAACACCGATCGTACTTGTGACAGCCGGTCTGATGGCGATCGCGTTCTTCGGATTTTCGGGACTGATATAGGAGGGCTGAAGATATGGATATAGCTGGAATTATAATTGCTGCCGTTGTTGTCGGCGGTACGGGTTTATTTATCGGTGTCTTCCTTGGAATCGCGGGAAAGAAGATTGCCGTTGAGGTTGATGAGAGAGAGGAAGCTATTCTGGAAGTGCTTCCGGGAAATAACTGCGGCGGCTGCGGATATGCGGGATGTTCCGGTCTTGCGGCTGCGATTGTCGCCGGTGATGCGGAAGTGAGCGGATGCCCGGTGGGCGGAGCACCTGTCGCGGAAAAGATCGGAAAGATCATGGGAGTGGACGCCGGTGCGCAGGAAAGAAAAGTCGCATTTGTAAAATGCGGGGGAACCTGTGAGAAAGCAAAGAATGAATATGAATACTTTGGCATCAGGGACTGTGTCATGGCAAGCCAGATGCAGGACGGCGGAGCGAAGGGGTGTTCCTTCGGATGCCTCGGGTACGGATCCTGTGTGAAAGCATGTCCATTTGATGCAATACATATTGTGGACGGAATCGCGGTGGTTGATAAAGAAGCGTGCAAGGCCTGCGGAAAATGTGTCGCAGCATGTCCGAAGCATCTGATTGAGCTGATTCCCTACAAACAGCAGACATTTGTACAGTGTAATTCGAATGAAAAAGGAAAATCCCTTATGTCAGTATGTGAGGTTGGGTGTATAGGCTGCCGTTTATGTGAAAAAAGCTGTGAAGCAGGAGCTATCACTGTGAATAACTTTCTGGCGCATATTGACGCCGATAAGTGTACAAACTGCGGTTTATGCGCAGAGAAATGTCCGAGAAAGATCATCAGGATGTAATTCCGCATATGAGGAAGAGCGCATTCGGTACGGAAATTATTCCGCCGGATGCGCTCCCTTTGTGTTCGGATTCCTCTGAAAAGAAGGAGGAGCCTTCGGTATTAGAGAGTTACTGAGATATAGGAAGACTGTCACTGGATACGTGGAGTTCATAATCGCTTGTGACAAAGACTGCCTCCACTCCGTCCAGACTGCGGATCAGTTCCATGCCTTCGGTGAGACCAAGTGCATAACACGTCGTGCTGAGGGCATCTCCATCCACGGAGCCGTCGGACAGAATCGTTACCTGAAGGAGCTCGTTCTGGATGGGATAACCGGTCCGGGGATCCAGAATGTGGTGGTAGATGATTCCGTCTTTCTCAAAATATCGCTCATAATTTCCGGAAGTAACAACAGACTGGTCTGTTACATCCATAACTGCAAGTGCCGTGCCGTCGGATTCAAACGGTTTCTGCAGTCCGATGCGGAACGGGGTCCCATCATATCTGCTCCCTACCGCGAGCATATTTCCGCCCAGGTTGATCAAAGCGTGTTCTACGTCCTGGCTGACCAGATATTCTTTCAGCCGGTCCGCAATGTATCCCTTTGCGATGCCGCCCAGATCGATCTTCGCTTCCGGATCGGCCAGAGTAACAGTATTTCCCTCGACTCGGACGTTACGATAATCAATGTGAGTAACGGCCTCGGAAAGAGCATCCGGATCCGGAAGCAATTTTTCATCGTTATCTGTAAAGTTCCACAATTCACTTGCGGAAGCGATCGTTATATCAAAATATCCGTTTGAAATACTGCCGTATTTCAGCCCTGTGCGGATCAGGTCTGCCGTCTCTTCAGATACAGTGACGGGACGTCCTCCGGAACGGTTGATTTCAGACACTTCACTGTCAGGAAGAGTCCGGCTGAATAAGTGCTCATAATATTCGCAAAGCTCCCCGCAATGGTCCAGGACTTCTTTTTCAGCGCCCCAGGCTTCAATTGTCACTACAGTATCAAAATATATTCCGGTCATGCTGACGGACTCATTCTGAGGAGGAGAAGAGCATCCACAGAATGATACACTGAGAAAAGCCGTCATGAGGAATGCGGCACATTTTTTCAGATTCATAAAATTCTCCATTCTGCCGCCGGAAGGGCAGCATATTTATTATACTTTGACATCATGACGCTATTATAACGGTTTTGTGCAGAATGTACAATCGAACGTTTGGTTGCATTCTGGGGGGCTGTGTGCTATGATATTGAACAAAAGGGGTAACGGTATGAAAAAAAATGACTGGATCCTTGCTGCATGTATTTTACTGGCTGCTGTTGCGATTCTTCTGTTTCAGTTTGTGAGAAGTGACAGCGGCGCCGGAAAGGTGTCGGTAACTGTAGACGGGGAAATATTCGGAACATACAGTCTGGCAGAGGATCAGACTGTAGATATCGACGGTACGAACCGCCTTGTCATAGAAAACGGAACCGCAGAGATGGAATGGGCCGACTGCCCGGATCAGATCTGCGTGAATCACAGGGCTGTATCCCGGGAAGGGGAGAGTATTATATGCCTTCCGAATCAGGTTGTCATCTCGGTGACAGACGGAGAAGAAGCAGAACTGGACGGAATAGTTCAGTGAGGATATCCGGGGAAGAAAACGGCAGTCGGCTGCGGGGAGAGGAGAAGAATTGAAGAACAGAGCGGCATATTTCGGCGTGTTTACGGCACTGGCACTGATTTTAAGTTATGTGGAGATGCTGATTCCGGTCAGCTTTGGAATCCCCGGAGCGAAGCTGGGACTGGCGAATCTTATCATTGTAGTCATGCTCTACAAGACAGACTGGAAAGAGGCATTGCTCCTGTCTGTAGTCAGGATCGTGCTGGCAGGTTTTATTTTCGGCAATATGTTCAGCATCCTCTACAGTCTGGCCGGGGGCGTGCTCAGTCTTGCCGTTATGGCCGGACTGAAAAGAACGGGGAGTTTCGGTGTGGCCGGGGTAAGTGTTGCGGGAGGTGTAAGCCATAATGTGGGACAGCTTCTTGTTGCCATGATCGTGGTGGAGACGTATCAGGTGGGATATTACCTTCCGGTGCTGCTGATTGCAGGAGTCATAACCGGACTGCTGATCGGCATCATTTCAGGAGAAGTTCTGAAAAGAATCCGGCAGATAGATTTAACAGGAGAAAGAAGAAAATGATATCATATGTACGCGGAGAGCTTGCCGCTGTGGAAGCAGATAAAGCGATTATAGATGTGGGTGGAGTCGGGTACGGCGTCTGTATGTCAGGACAGACTCTGAGCATGCTGCCTCAGCCCGGAAACGAAGTGAAGCTCTATACATATCTCAATGTCAAAGAAGACGCAATGCAGCTGTTCGGTTTCCTGACCAGGGAGGATCTGGAAGTGTTCAGGCTGGTGATCGGAGTGAGCGGAATCGGTCCGAAGGGAGGACTCAATATTCTTTCCTGCCTGTCGCCGGACGAACTGCGGTTTGCCGTAATGTCAGGTGATGTGAAGGCAATATCGGCGGCGCCCGGAATCGGAAAGAAGACGGCGGAGAAGCTTATATTGGAGCTGAAAGATAAGATGAAGATCGAGGATGTCCTGGAACACGCGGCACATGGAGGCGAGATGGAGAAAGCGGCGCCCGGAGCATCGGAGAGCGGGATGCAGGCTGAAGCCGTTCAGGCGCTTGTGGCTTTGGGATACGGCAGCGCTGAAAGCATGCGGGCCGTCAAGAAGACTTCCCCGGAGTGTGAGACAGTAGAAGATATTCTGAAAGAGGCCCTGAAATATCTTTTTTAGATTATACGAGAATAAGGACGGCGAAAGGTGAACAAGGTGGGAAAACGAATTATAACAACAGAGAACCTGGAAGAAGACATTAAGATCGAAGGACAGCTTCGCCCGCAGTATCTGGAGGACTACGTAGGACAGGAAAAGGCGAAAGAGACGCTGAAAATATATATCGAGGCGGCAAAGGCGCGCGGAGAAGCTCTGGATCATGTTCTGTTCTACGGACCTCCTGGACTGGGGAAGACAACCCTGGCCGGGATCATTGCAAATGAATTGGGCGTGAACCTGAAAGTGACCTCCGGTCCGGCGATTGAAAAACCGGGAGAAATCGCCGCGATTCTTAACAGCCTTCAGGAGAACGATGTGCTTTTTGTGGATGAGATACATCGGCTGAACCGACAGGTGGAAGAAGTTCTCTATCCTGCCATGGAGGATTATGCGATTGACATTATGATCGGAAAAGGCTCCAGCGCAAGATCGATCCGCCTGAATCTTCCCAAATTCACTCTGGTGGGAGCCACTACCCGGGTGGGGATGCTGACGGCTCCGCTGCGGGACAGATTCGGGGTGATCAACCGACTGGAGTTCTACACGAATGAGGAACTTAAGACGATTATTCTTCGCTCCGCCAGGGTGCTCGATGTGGAGATTGAAGAAGAAGGGGCGATGGAGCTGGCAAGACGTTCCCGCGGAACTCCACGTCTGGCAAACCGTCTGCTGAAACGGGTCAGAGACTTTGCACAGGTAAAATACGACGGGAAGATTACCCGGAAGGTGGCAGATTACGCGCTGGATCTGCTGGATGTGGACAAGTACGGACTGGACCACAATGACAGGATGATACTGCTGACCATGATCGAAAAGTTTCAGGGAGGTCCCGTTGGTCTGGATACTCTTGCGGCAGCCATATCTGAAGACGCGGGAACCCTGGAGGATGTTTATGAGCCCTATCTGCTTCAGAATGGATTCATTCAGAGAACTCCAAGGGGGCGGGTGGTAACTGAACGGGCATACGGCCATCTTGGAATCCCTTCTCCTCTCCGAAATACATGAATCCCGGTTTGAAGAAGAGCGGGAAACCCGGATATACGGCCGGATTGCCTAAAAAACAGTTGGTTTTTACCGGCAAATAGTTTATAATAGCTTTTAAGAAACGCGAGGAGGATGCTATGAGTTCGGCAAAACATTTTACGGAAGTATTAATCGGGGGAAAGGTTTATACTCTCAGCGGATTTGAAGGAGAAGAATATCTGCAGAAAGTATCTTCCTATCTGAACCATAAGATAACAGAGTGTGCGAACAGCGAAGGGTACAGGAAGCAGAGCGCGGACACAAGAAATGTCCTTCTTGCCCTGAACATTGCAGATGACTATTTTAAGGCGAAGAAGCAGGGAGACTCCCTCGAGAATGATATTGAGATGAAAGACAAAGAGATGTATGATCTGAAGCATGAGCTGATTTCCGCCCAGATCAAACTTGAGAATGCGGAGAAGGAGCTGGCGAAGATAAAAGAGGAGAACAATGATCTCCAGATGCAGATCGTGAAGCTGGAAACAGAGATGAAAAACCGTAGAAGGTAAAGATAGGCTGTCAGAAACGACAGCCTATTTCATTAAAAAAGCGATATAAAGACAGGAATAAACAGAAATATGAACAATGATAAGCAATGCAGAACAGTAGAGATCCTGTCACCTGCAGGATCCTATGAATGCTTCAGGGCGGCGCTGAACGCCGGGGCAGATGCTGTCTATGCCGGCGGCCCCCGGTTCGGAGCAAGGGCATATGCCGATAATTTCACGGCGGAACAGCTGGTGCGGTCCATCGGGGAAGCGCATCTTCATGGATGCAGATTCTATTTGACGGTAAACACTCTTCTGAAAGAAGATGAGACTGCGGAACTGTATGATTACCTGGAACCGCTTTACACAGCGGGACTTGACGCTGTTATAGTGCAGGACACAGGTGTATTTGATTTTGTGAGAAGATGTTTCCCCGGAATGGATATCCATGCAAGTACTCAGATGACGATCACCGGCCCGTATGGCGCGCGTTTTCTGGAAGAACAGGGGGCGAAGAGAGTGGTTCCGGCTAGGGAGCTTTCGATCGACGAGATCCGGAGAATTCGGAAAGAAACGGATCTGGAGATTGAATGCTTTGTACACGGGGCACTGTGCTACTGTTATTCAGGGCAGTGTCTTATGAGCAGCATGATCGGAGGCAGAAGCGGGAACCGCGGACAGTGTGCACAGCCCTGCAGACTTCCTTATACTGTAAACGGGGAAAAGAAATATTTTCTGAGTCTGAAAGATATCTGTACTCTGGAACTCATTCCGGAGATGATAGAGGCGGGAATCGATTCATTCAAAATTGAGGGAAGGATGAAGAGTCCTGAGTATGTGGCGGCTGTAACCGCTATGTACAGGAAATACACAGATCTGTATCTGCGCTTCGGAGGCAGAGGATTCAAGGTGGATCCGAAAGACAGGGAGATACTGATGGATCTTTATAACCGGGGCGGATCACACACGGGTTATTATAAACAGCATAACGGACGGAGCATGCTTTCCCTGGACAGGCCCAACCACGGAGGAGTCCCGGCTGTGAAGATGACATCACAGGGGGGGCGTGAGATATGGGGAACAGCGCTGACCGGGCTGAACAGAGGGGATGTCCTGGAAACCGCCGGCGGAAAGGCAAACTATACGCTCGGAAATCCGGTGCAGGAAGGACAGAGCCTGTCATTCCTCGTCCCCCGGGGAGTTACATTCCGAAAAGGGACTGTATTCCCGAGAATAAGAAATGAAGAGCTTATCGAGTTGATCCGGAATAAATATATCAGAAAAGATAAACAGGAAAAAATCTCCGGAGAGCTTGAACTCATGAAGGGGAAACCTGCTGTTCTTACTGTGAAATGCAGAGACATTATTTTTACAGCAAAGACGGAAAGCGCAGTGGAAGAGGCCAAGCAGAGACCGCTGACAGCTGATGAGGCGGAAAAGCAGATCAGAAAAACAGGAAATTCAGAATTTTGCTTTGACTCTCTTGAAATTCGGGCCGATAAAAATATATTTCTTCCGGTACAGCAGCTGAAGGCTCTGCGAAGGTCTGCTCTTTTGGGGCTTCAGGAAGCTGTTTTCGAGAAGAACAGTCGGATGTCTCCGTCAGAGGAAAGAGACCTCGTGTACAATGTGTATTACGCGGAAGGAGACTGTCAGGAAAAAGCACGGAAAGCGAATATACCAGATCTGGCTGTGCTTGTATCAACGGGAGAACAGCTGGAAGAGATAAAAAAATACATGGCGGCTCATCCGGAACACAGGATAAGGCGTATATATCCGGATTGCCGGATGAGCGGGGATTTCTTTCACGATGAGGCGATACGGACAGATCTGAAAGAACTGAAAAGATCAGGTATGGAGATCATGCCGGCTCTTCCTCATATATTCAGAGAACCGGCTGAAAGGTACTTAAAAGCCGGCGCGGATGCATTTGCGGAATTCCCTATGGATGGATTCCTTATACGGAATTACGAGACTTTTCAGTTCCTTAACGAACTGCAATTTGACAAAACGGTGATCTTAGACCATAATCTATATGTGTTTAACCGATGTGCGAAGAACTTCTGGAACCGGCAGGGGGTGACGGGCTTTACAGCGCCTTTGGAGCTCAACGAGGCAGAACTTGGCACGCTGGGGATTCATGAAAGCGAACTGATTGTATACGGGTATGTTCCGGTCATGATATCAGCGCAGTGCATCAGGAAAACAGCATCCGGGTGCAACAGATGTCCCGGGACAACAGTCATGACTGACAGATACCGGAAAGATTTTATCTCGGAGCAGTGCTGTGCATTCTGTTATAATGTCATCTATAATTCTGAGCCGCTGTTCCTCGGTATGCAGAGGGAAAAAATAAAAAGTCTGTCTCCTGCGGGACTGAGAATGCAGTTCAGTACAGAAAGCGGCGCCCGGACAGGAAAAATGCTTGAACTCATGCATGCTGTTCTCTATAGCGGGGAGAGACTGAACGTTCCGGAGTTCGAATACACGCAGGGACATTTCAAAAGAGGTATCATATAAGGCAGGTGAAAAAGTGGTCAATATAGTTACTCAAATTTCAAAATATATCATCATTATTCTGATGGCAGCCTATACATTTTCATGCTTCTCTATTTTTACGAGAAATTATGAAGATGAGGAACACAGGGTGCTCATACGGCAGAACGTATTGATGTTCCTTCTGCAGTTTGCGGCATTCGGAGTGATGTATCTGTCGACAGAAGATATCCGGATACTGTTTATATATGCGGCACTGGCCGTGACACTTCTGGCTGTGATCCTTCTGTATAACCTGATCTATCCGAATGTTTCAAGACTCGTTGTCAATAATATGTGTATGCTGATCAATGCGGGCATGATAATGATCACAAGGCTTTCCTATGACAATGCGTCGCCTTACGGCAGCGCGGTGCGTCAGCTTGTTTTTGTCGTGCTGGGCATTATCTTCGGACTCACTGTGCCGGTTATAATACGGAAGCTTAAATTTCTGGAAAACTGGACATATATCTATGCAGGGGTAGGAGGAGCTGCACTTCTGGTTGTAGCCGTTTTCGCAGTGTCCTCAGGAGGGGCAAAGCTGAGTTTTGACCTGGGTCCCGTCAGCATACAGCCCTCTGAATTTGTAAAAATCCTGTTTGTATTTTTTGTTGCGTCGAGCCTTAAGAAGTCAACAGAATTTAAAAATGTGGTCGTCACAACGGCCATTGCTGCCGCACATGTCCTCATTCTGGTTCTGTCCACGGATCTGGGAGCGGCTTTGATCTTTTTTATTGTATATCTTATCATGCTGTATGTCGCAACAAGACAGCCGCTGTATGCTCTTGCCGGTATTGGAGCCGGAGTGCTGGCGTCAATCGCCGGTTATCAGCTGTTTTCGCATATCAAGGTAAGAGTACAGGCATGGCAGGATCCTTTCGCAACATACAGCGGAGGCGGCTATCAGCTGGCACAGTCGCTGTTCGCAATCGGAACCGGAAGCTGGTTCGGAACCGGGCTGTTTCTCGGCCAGCCGGATACGATACCGGTTGCTGAGACAGATTTTATTTTTTCAGCCATCACGGAAGAAATGGGCGTGATCTATGCGCTCTGTCTTATTCTTATCTGCGTGAGCTGCTATGTGATGTTTCTCAACATTGCAATGGAACTGCGCGATCCGTTCTATAAGCTGGTCGCACTGGGGTTAGGTACATGTTATATCTTCCAGGTGTTCCTTCAGATCGGAGGCGTGACAAAATTCATACCGTCAACCGGAGTGACGCTTCCTCTTGTGAGTTACGGAGGAAGTTCCATGCTGAGTACGATGATCATGTTCGGGATCATTCAGGGCCTGTATATCATCCGGGAAGATGAGGAAGAACAGATTGAAAGAAAAAAAGAAAGAGAGTTGAGAGATGAGCCGAGAAAGACGAACAGAAGGAACACGGCGAAAACAGGGCCGAGGTTCGAAGAAGTCCCAAAACAGAGAACGCGCAAGAAACAAAGAGTTCGCTAGGGTAACGTATTTCTTTGTCATCCTTTTTATCGCGCTGATCGCCTATATTGTATACTTTACCGTGGTCAGAGCGCAGAGCGTTGTGAACAGTCCCTACAATCAGAGACAGGATGCCTTCGCAGAGAGTGTTATCAGAGGCGATATCGTAGACCGCAGCGGGAATGTTCTTGCAACTACAGATGTCGCAGAGGACGGCACTGAGACGAGAAGCTACCCTTATGGAAATGTGTTCGCCCATGTGATCGGATACAGCGATCCGGAGCTGGGAAATACCGGCCTGGAATCTGTGGAGAATTTTGAGCTGCTGACATCCAATGCGTTTTTCCTTGAAAAGCTGCAGAATGAATTCAGCGACTCAAAGAACAGAGGAGATACTGTTGTTACGACTCTGGATGCGGATCTTCAGCAGGCGTCATATGATGCGCTGGGAGACAACAGAGGAGCTGTCGTCGTGATGGAAGCGGATACCGGGAAAATACTTTCGATGGTTTCCAAGCCGGATTATGATCCGATTACGGTCTACAGCGACTGGTCAAGTCTTAACTCGGACGAGGAGAACAGTCCTCTGCTCAACAGAGCGACTCAGGGATCCTACGCTCCCGGATCTACGTTCAAGATCGTGACGACGCTTGCTTTTATGCGGCAGAACAGTAATTACCAGGACTACAGTTATGACTGCGTGGGTGAGATTACGACGGGAGACACGACAATCCACTGTTTCAACGGTACAGTACACGGTTATGAGGATCTGAGGGCCTCCATAGCAAATTCCTGCAATGCATCTTTTGCAAACATCGGTACAATGCTCGATATCGATGAATACAGAAATACTGCGGAAGACCTGCTGTTTAACAGCAGCCTGCCGTCGGTGCTTGGGTATACGAAGAGTTCCTTTGCCCTGACCTCCGATTCCGGCAAGGCCGAGATCATGATGACAGCTATGGGACAGGGGAAGACCACAGTCAGTCCTTATCATATGGCACTGATCACTCAGGCTATAGCGAACGGCGGAACGCTGATGGAACCTTATCTTGTAGATAGTGTGACGAATTATACCGGAACAGAGATCAGAAGAAACGTACCGAAGAGCTACCGGCGTCTCATGACAAGCGATGAGGCAGAACAGCTGAAGGAATATATGACAGCGGTTGTTGAGGAAGGAACCGGATCCGTCTTAAGCGGCGCGTCTTACACTGCGGCCGGCAAGACAGGTACTGCAGAGTACAGTATGTCAGACGGAGAAAAGACACATTCATGGTTCATGGGATTCACAAATGTGGATGATCCCGAGCTGGTGATCAGCGTGATTACCGAAGGGTCGGACGGAAGTGCGAGCGGAAAAGCAGTATCGATAGCAAAGCAGATTCTGGATTCATATTATAACTGACGGAGACGGCTGAGTATGCGCATAAAGTTTTACTGTGATCTATATATCAGCGACAGCTGGGTGAATAAAAAGAAGAAGATAATGGAAAAATTACAGAGGAATGCTCTGCAGCCGACAGTGTACATTGTAACATTGTCCCAGGGACCGCAGAATAATCTGGAATTTTATTCCAGCATGCTTCTGAAACAGCATATTTTTGACGGGGCTGATCTGTTCGTTGTCGGAATCGCAGACGGATATGCAGATGCCGTGTACATGATTGAACGCATTACGGCGGATGCATTCAGGAATACAGGAGATGCGGACATACGCCGGTATATTCTCGAACGGCAGGATGAATATGAAAGGACAGGACGGTAATACTGATGTTACATATACTTCTGTTGATTTTAAAAATTATAGGAATCATACTTCTTGCTGTTCTGATTGTCCTTCTGCTCCTGTTTCTGACGGTCGCGGCAGCGCCTTTAAAATACAGAGCTGAAGGCTCATGCGCGGGCAGTGCGGATACAATTTACGGCAGAATCAGATTTCAATGGCTTTTTCATCTGATATCCGGAGAGGCTGTTTATGAAAACGGCAGAATGAAGTGGACGATAAGAGCAGCCTGGAAGCGCATGGGCGGACTGACAGACTCTGAAAAGGAAGAAAATGCTCCCTCCTTTTCATCAGGAAAAGAACAGAAGAAACCGGAAAAAGAAAGAAAGAGTGACACGGAGACGCACAGATCGGATTCTGTTTCGGAGCCTCGTGTCCGGAAAGAGACAGACAGGAAGAACTTTGAAAGAACAAGTACTGCAGCATCCCGCGGGGAAGAAAAGAAGAAAAACGTGGGAGAAAGAAAGACGATGTTTCAGAGGCTCGGGAGATATGCCGATAAGATCAAATATACTTTCAGAAAGATTTGTGATAAAATAAAAACGCTGGCAAGAAAAAAAGAAAGGCTTAAGGCATTTATTGAAAATGAGATTCACAGGAAAGCATTTTCCCGTGTTGTGAAAGAAGCAAAGAGACTTTTCGGATTTCTGAATCCGGATAAGTTGCATATAAACCTGGAGTTCGGCTGCCGGAATCCGGAATATACCGGATACATACTTGCCGGTATCGGCATGGTGTATCCGATGATAGGACAGCATATCGATGTGAGTCCGGATTTTGAGCGGAGGATATTAAAAGGGGATGCATACGTTGAAGGGAAATTCAGGATCATGTATACGCTGATCGTGGCATGTAATCTTCTTTTAGATAAAAATGTAAGAATAACATACCGGCATATCCGGAAATTTAAATTATAGTACAGGAAGCTTTAAGAGGAGGAAATTAAAATGGCTGAAGGAAACAATTTCAAGGCGACTGTAGAGGCACTCTTTCAGGGGATGGACAGTGTTGTTACATCGAAGACAGTGGTAGGAGAGGCGATTCATATCAATGGAACGATAATTCTTCCTCTTGTTGATGTATCGTTCGGAATCGGTGCAGGTTCTTTCAATGCCGAGAAGAAAGAAAAAGGAATGGGCGGAATGGGGGGAAAGATTTCTCCCAGCGCTGTGATCGTGATACAGGACGGCAGGACAAAGCTGGTCAATATTAAGAATCAGGATACGATAACGAAAATTCTTGATATGATTCCTGATGTTGTGGATCGGTTTACAACAGATAAAGAAGACAGAATGACTGAAAAAGAGGTAAAAGATATACTGGATTCAGAGGAGAATTCATAAAATCGAATACAAAAGCATAAAATGAATTAACTGGATTATCGGAAGTGGCATGATGAAAAGAGTGATCGGATTTGCGCTGTTTTTTATGGCGATCGGAATGTTCATAATGATGCTGCTTCCGAATCTTGTCTGGGGAGTTATCGTGCTTGTACTTCTTCTGATCGCCGGATATCGGCTGTTCTGCTGTTAAAGATTCTGTCTGATTTCGCTGGCGCTGCATTTCATTCACGGGTATTTGCTCCGGAGCAAAATAATAAGGAGCCAATTACAAGTAAACTTGTATTGACTCCTTACTGATTCTCTGCTTCAGGTTCAAACTGATTATGCACGCTCCACGCGTCCTGACTTTAAGCAGGATGTACATACGTACATTTTCTTGGATCCGCCTTCTGTTTTGACTCTGACGGACTTCACATTTGATTTCCACATTTTTGGTGTTTTTCTATGAGAGT
>ERZ1090862.454-NODE-454-length-18322-cov-7.932665_pt1 | contig 18322 bp, 19 predicted proteins | sample MGYA00478481_ERZ1090862 | MGnify/ENA primary metagenome ERZ1090862 (study PRJEB33644, sample SAMEA5815745) | chicken gut metagenome | biome: Chicken; feature: Gastrointestinal Tract; material: Caecum | place: Ireland | collected 2019-01-01 | study: A study of the... | reverse complement strand
TCTCATGTCAGCATGACAGAGCGAGATCATGACAGCCCAGGAGAGCATTAACAACCTATAATGAAATGGAAGATGTCTGTATAGCAGTTGGAGCATTCAAGAGGATAAAGATTACAGAGTCCACAACGATTACATTCACGAACCACTATAAAGGCGATCTGAAGGTAACCAAGGATATCGGCAACAGTAACCAATATAGCCAAGCGGGTATGAAAGAATATAGGATAACGATCCAACCGGCTGATATGAGTAAGCTGAGGTTAAGTTCCTCCACATCTCATGGATTGAATGAAAAGGTTTTTGCTTATGAGATCATAAATGCAGATGGTTCAATTGAACCACAGGATCCAATTAGATTGGATGAAAATGGTACCTTTGAGATTTTGATTCAGCCGGGTCAGATAGCACACTTCATAGACATGCCGGCGATTCAGTGGCAGGCAGTAGAGGATGCCACAGACAATGCAGTTGAAGGTTATACACTGAGTATCACGTATGCAGATGATAATAACAGTGTAGTGAACAATAACGCACACTGGAACGAATATGAAGAAAGCGGAACCATAGGAGGTGCCTCTGATACAGATGGAATTGCATCTGTAGATAATGCAGTCAGAGATAATACAAATAATCCTGTTGTAAACGCTGATGCAGTCGCAGAGATAACTGTTACTAATTCCTACACGCCGGTAACCGGTAATTTAACGATCACAAAAGAAGTTACAGGTGTAGATGTAACAAATAAAGCTTATACGTTTACTATATCAACGAATAATGCCCTGGTGGCTGGACAGTCGTATGAAATTGGTGATACGGAGACTGTAATAAACTTTTCCACTACGGCGGTCGAAGAACTATATACTGCAACTGTAACGGTTATTACAACAACAAATAACGGAGAAGTAGATGGATCCATTATAATTAATGGTTTGCCCGCTGGCAGCTATACCGTGACGGAAAATGAAATAAGCACAGGTATTGATGGTTATCAGCTTGTATCAATTGTTTATAAACAAGGTGAAGATGATACATCTGGCATAACGATAACAGGCGGTGAAACCAGCCAACTCGATGTGATAAATACATACGTAAAGCAATGGCAGCTGGTTAAAATAAGCTCCAGTACCGGCGATAATGGACAGAAACTGTATTTGGGAGGAGCAGAGTTTACAGCAAGCAACAGTGACCAATCTCAAACACCAACAACCTATTATGGACGGTCTGAAGATGAAACAGGGATTATTTACTGGTATGGAAATAATAGTTTTAGTGAGGAATCTCTGATTGGTACGATGCTTCCAGATGGAATATATTCTATTACTGAAACGAAAACTCCTACGGGTTATATGATTCCGGCAGATGGATGGACACTCGAAGTCACAAATGGTGAGCCAACTGTACAAATAGGCGGAATCAAGGTGGATGTTGAGCAGACAGGAAGTCTTGATATTTATTATCTGGAGAATGAAGCACTCTATGAACTTCCATCCGCCGGAGGTCCCGGAGTTTACATGTATATAATCAGCGGCATACTGCTGATGTCGGCAGGCGTGCTGATGATATATAAAAACAAACGCAAGGAGGTGCTGGGTAGTTAGGAAATGAAACATTTTTTAGCGGTCCTTGCACCGCAAATATGACAGCTGAGACGGACATAAAACTAAAAATGGGGGAACCCGAAAAAGAAAAGGAGAAAAAGTATGAAGATGATGAAAAAAATCTTGGCCCTTTCAACGGCTTCAGCGATGGTATTTGGAATGGCAATGACGACATGGGCAGTGCCAGAAGATGTGCCAGATATTGTCAGTGACATTACAGTAACAGGTTTGTCGTCTGACGTTGACACGACACTTAATGGTTACAAATTTGCAACGTTGCAATATGATGCAGATACAAATGAGTACAGCTGGAAGATTGAGACATGGGCAGCGCCTTATGTTGAACTGAATGATGCGGGTACGGCATATGAAATTGTAGAAGATCATGATGGCATAGATGTTGAAGCAAGATTTAAAGCAGCTGCACAGAGCCAGCAGTATACAATGACTGCGACAGTTAGCGGAACATCACATACTTTCGAAAATGTTTTGATTGGTGGTTATGTAATTATACCAAGTGATACTTCCGCAGAATATGAACCTTTATTTGTAGTAAATACATATGACAGAACCCTTTCTCCTAATGAAGATGGAAAACCAGTTGCAGAGGATATCACGGCAGCAGCAAAATCTGAGGATCATACTCTTGTAAAAGAACAGTCAGATAAATTTCAGCAGATTGGCGATGAAGTAGAGTACGAAATCAAAGCAACATTCCCAATGAGCCAGAAGAGCGATGGCACAGAATTGACAGAGTTTATCATTACTGATACTCCTCAAGGATTGAGCATTGATGTAAATACAGTACAGGTTATGCTTGGTAATGAGAATGTTACGGAGAATGTCATTTGCTCTGTAAATGCAGATACCGGTGCTTTAACAGTGAATTTTGAAAATCTTGTACAAGGTGGACATGATGGTAAGGACATTGTCATTACTTATACAGCAGTTGTGACTGATACAGAGTATAATAACACTGTTTCAGCGAATAGCAGCACCACGGAGTATGGTTCGGATTCTACTGAAGGTGAAAACGGAAGTGTTGAAATTACAAAAGTAGATGCAGAAAATACCAGTACTATATTAAAGGGAGTTGAATTCCAGCTTTATGATCTTGGTGTAGGTGGTACATGGAATGCCCAGGAGCCTGGAACGCCAATGTCTTTGATTTACGACAGTGAATTGGGGGCTTACAGACCTGCACTGGAAGATGAAACTGGTACTATTACAATCATCGATGGAACAAATGGTGACGGAAATGCAGATGGTATTATTAAAGTCGTCGGACTTGATGAAGGAAATTACCACTTTGTAGAGACCAAGGCCCCGAATGGATATTCTATCAATGATCAGGGATTAACTGTTACAATTGATCCGGATGCGGAGACACCAGTTATTGATATTGAAGCTAACTTCTTAGATACAAAACTTTCCTCTCTTCCGTCCACTGGTGGAATCGGTACCACAATCTTCACCATCGGCGGCTGTGTAATCATGGTAACAGCAGCAGGTCTGTACTTCGCAACCCGCAAAAAAGAGCAGAAATAATCAAAAGTTTCTGACACCAGCATAAGATTTCCGATAGCCGGAAAAACAAAATAACAAACAAGCAACAAACCAAAAAGCGGGGCGGTTCGCCCGCCCCGCTAAAAAAATACAACACCAAGGAGAGACCGGATGAAAAAAAAGATACTCACAACAATTCTCATAGCCCTGTTTTTTTTAGCCGGTTTGTCCTTGCTGCTGTATCCATTTGTTTCCAACCAGTGGAACAATTACCGGCAGTCCAGGCTGATCTCAAATTATGACACAGCCTTATCGGAGCAGGAAGCCGCGGGCGGGATAGACTACACCGCCGAATGGGAAAAGGCCAACGCTTACAATGAAGCCCTTCTCCCCAGCATTCTTCCCGACTCTTTCGCGGTGGCCGCGGCCGCCGACGAGGACTCCGAGGAACACCAGGAATACATGTCCTGCCTGAACCTTCTCGGCGACGGCATGATGGGATATGTGGAGATCCCGAAAATCAACATCAAGCTTCCGATCCTCCACACGACGGACGCGGAAGTCCTGGAACAGGCAGCAGGTCATCTGGAGGGAAGTTCCCTTCCGGTGGGAGGCGAGAACACCCACGCAGTCATCTCCGCACACCGGGGATTGCCAAGTGCATCGCTGTTTACGGATCTTGACAAACTCGAAGAAGGAGACCATTTCCTTCTCTATATATTGGATGATATTCTCTGTTACGAGGTGGATCAGATCCTCGTAGTGGAGCCGGATGAGACGGAAAGTCTCGCGGTGCAGGAAGGGCAGGATCTGGTGACATTACTGACCTGTACCCCTTACGGAGTCAACAGCCACCGCCTTCTGGTGCGCGGCCACCGGGTTCCATACGAACCGGAAGTGATTGAGGATGAAAACCGGACGCCGCTTGCAGGCGTCAGTCTCCATACCAATTATCTTCTCTGGGTATTTATTGGTTTGGCTGTCACCGCAGGATTCGTTTTCCTGCTGGCCTTTATGGACAGAAGACGTCAGAAGGCTGCAGCCGGTTCCGAAGAGGAAACTGGCAGAGGTACTCCGCCGGAAAATACGGAGAAACAGAGAATACAGGAAAAGGATCCAGGGGAAACTGACAGCAAATGATAGAGACATCCAAAGGAGCAGACATGAAACGAAAACTTTCAGGTATCCTGTTCGGCCTCCTGTTTCTTGTGGGGTTCGGCATTCTCGCCTACCCGACGGTCTCCGACCAGTGGAATACTTACCGGCAGAGCCGCCTGATCAGCAATTATGAGTCAGCGGTGCAGGAACTGACGCCGGAGGATTTCACGCAGGAATGGGAAGCCGCCCGGCAGTTTAACAGTACATTGACACAGAACAATATTTACGGCGACGTCTTTTCCACAGACGAGGAAAACCTGGAGGATACCGAGTACTGGCAGGTGTTGAATATCAGCGGGGACGGTGTGATGGGGTATCTCTCAATCCCGAAGATCAACGTCCGTATCTCCATTTACCATGGAACTTCCGATGAAGTGCTCCAGACCGGCGCCGGCCACCTGGACGGGACAGGCCTCCCGATCGGCGGAGAAAATACCCACAGTGTCCTGGCGGCGCACCGTGGCCTTCCGAGCGCCCGGCTGTTTACCGATATTGACCAGCTGAACAAGGGCGATATGTTTTATATCCATGTGCTGGATGAGACCCTGGCTTACCAGGTCGACCAGATCACGGATATGGTGGACAGGAACGATATGGAGACTTTGTCGGAAGCCTTGCAGGTTGTTCCGGGAGAAGATTATATGACACTGTTTACCTGTACCCCATACGGAGTGAATTCCCATCGTCTTCTGGTGCGCGGCACTCGCGTTCCCTATGAGGGCGAGGAAGAAATAAAAAGTACCCCGGTGGAGACCATGCTGCGGGCGGTACAGAATTATTATATGTTATATCTGATCCTGGGATTGTCGATCACTCTGTTGGTGATTCTGATCATGAAGTTCCTGTTCGGAAGACGCCGGAAAAAGAGCGGCGGGGACCGGGCGGACGAGACGGACCGGAGATCAGAATAAAAAGAAGAGATCCTGATCCGGAGAAATCCGGGCAGTTTCCACCCGGCGGCCGTACGGCCGAATGGTTCCGGGAACAGAGTTCAAAGGAGGGTAAGAAGTGAAGATGACAGGAAACATAAGAAAGAAAGGCGCGGCGGCGCTGGCCTTTGTGCTGGTACTCTCAGCGGCGGGGCTCTCCAGTGTCTACGGAGCGCTGGGCATCGAGACTGGAAGAAACTGCTCACTGTCCTTTGAACTGGACGGACAGTATGAGGAGTTGAGCAGCACTCCGATCCCGGTGAATCTGTACAAGATTGCTGATGTGGAGGAGACTGGAGAGTACGCGCCCCTGGCCGGCTACGAATCTCTGGATCTCGGGACGGTCAGCGACAGCACGACGGCGGAACAGTGGGAAGCATTCGCACAGGAAGCTGTTTCCCTGACGGATACGCTGGGAACAGAACCGACGGCAGCGCTTGAGATCGCGCCGGACGCGGAGGGAAAGCCTTCCGGTTATGTGGGAGATCTCCCCACAGGAATGTATCTGATCGAAGCGGAGACGGTACAGACCGCGGAGTATACGTATGAGTTCGCTCCGTATCTGGTATCTCTTCCGAACAATTATTATTATTCCACGGGAGACGACGCCTGGGTCTATGTTGTGACAACCGGTCTGAAGCCGGAGCAGGCGCTTCGTTACGGATCCCTGACGATTCAGAAGACTCTGACTTCCTATAATGCAACCCTCGGAAATGCGACCTTCGTATTTCAAGTGGAAGGGATCCGGGATCATGAGCAGGTGCTCAGCGATGTGGTGTCTCTGAATTTTGACAGCACGGGAACGAAAACCGTGGACATTACCGGAATTCCGGCGGGCACAGTGGTGACCGTGACTGAGATTTACGGCGGTTCCAACTATGACGTATCCTCCAGCGGAACGCAGACGGCAGTGATCGTGGCGGATGGGGAGGAAGGAGCTCCGGCGTCGGTATCTTTCACGAACGAATATAACGGCGGAATGAATCCCGGAAGCGGAATTGTGAACCATTTTGAGTATACCGACGGCGTCTGGGATTGGGAACAGCAGACAGACAGTTCGGAAGGACTGGATCTGCAGCCGCAGACGAGTGGAACTTCCGGACAGCAGGAAAGCGCCGGACAGGAGACGTCCGCGAATACTGAAATACAGCAGTAAGAGTAAGGGAGGAGGAGAGACATGATCAACAAAAAGATGATCAGGATGAAAAAGAAAAACCTCTGCCTGGCAGCCGCCGCCCTTACCCTTGCGATGGGAGTCAGCGTCGGAGGCGCGATGGCGTATTTTACCACGTATGCCGCTGCTTCCGGCGGGGCGAGCTTAAGCCTCGGCAATACGGTCACAGTCCCGGAAGAGCAGGTGGTGGACTGGACCAAGCATGTGACGATCCAAAACACCGGAGATGTGGACTGTTTCGTCCGGGTCCGCGCATTTGCGGGAGAGAAATATCAGGATGGCCTGACCTATGCCGATGACAACGGTAAGTGGTCGCCCGGGGAGGACGGTTATTACTATTACAGCGATGTTGTCCCGGCAGGCGGCGAGGCGGAAGAACTGAGAATCGGCGTCAACAATATGGACAGTGAGGAAAGTTTCAATGTCATTGTCGTCCAGGAGAGCACGCCGGCGCTTTACGATGAACAGGGCAATCCGTACGCAGACTGGAACCGGGTGATGGATTCCAGCGAGACGGTCTACACAGAGGAGGGTGAGGAAGGATGAAAAAGAAAAAAATTCCGTTCCGGCTGACTACAGCGGCCCTTCTGTCGGCATCCGCGGTATTATTGATCGGAAGTACTGTCGGAAGCGCACGGGCGGCGCTGACTTATTACAGTGAAAATTACGGCGCGCAGGTGACGGTCTCCAACATCGGCGTCAGCCTTCTGGAAAACGGAGAGACGGTCAGCCACAGGGATTATGAGGACAATGGCCGGTGGGATGAGGCCAGCGGCGAGCTGCTGGGCCATCTCCAGGACGAGCAGATCGTCCCGGGAAAGAGTTACGAGGAGGCGATCAGTGTTTCCAACAGCGGTTCCATCGACAGCTATGTACGGGTGATCCTGAACAAAAGCTGGACGGACGACAAAGGAAATACGGACACGAATCTGTCCCCGGCGCTGATCGACCTGAACTTCACGGAGGGAAGCGGATGGATCGTTGATGAAGACGCTTCCACAGCAGAGCGGACGATCCTGTATTATACGAATATCCTTCCCGTCGGTGAGACGACGCCGGCGCTGTCGGATATGATCCGGATCGATCCGGCGGTGGCGGACAAAGTGGAGGAGACGACGTCCACCGACGAGAATGGTTATAAGACGATCACATTTACTTATGCATATGATGGCTATACTTTTGAACTGGGAGCCGAAGTGCAGGCGGTACAGACCCACAATGCGCAGGATGCGATCAAGAGCGCCTGGGGTGTGGATGTGGATGTGGCCGCGGACGGAACCATAAGCTTACGATAGGAGGGTGCGGAAGATGAAAAGGAAAATGATGTGCCTTGTCATGGCCGCAGTGATGACCGTAGGCATGGGAACGACAGTATCTGCGGAAGAGTTCCAGGGAGAGAAAAGCTGGCTGGTGGAGTTTGACGGCGACGGGATGGAGAGCAACTTCCGTTCCTCGGAGTTGGCGGAGGAGATCTACCGGATCCAGCCGGGCGACACCATCGAACTCCAGGTGAATGTCGGGAATACCAGTGACAGCGAAACAGACTGGTACATGACCAATGAGGTTCTGCAGTCGTTGGAAGATACCCAGAGCGTGGCGGAAGGCGGCGCTTACGGATATGAACTGATTTATGTGGACCCGGACGGAGAGGAGACGGTGCTTTACAGCAGCGATATTGTCGGCGGTGAGGATACCACCGGAGGCGAAGGTCTCCATCAGGCGACCGGGGCGCTGGAAGATTATTTCTACCTGGGACGCCTGGAGAGCGGAGAGAACGGCCGGGTGCTCCTGACTGTGGAGCTGGAAGGCGAGACCCAGGGAAATGATTACCAGGATACACTGGCGAGACTGCAGATGAACTTCGCGGTAGAAGAAGTGGAGCCGAACACTGTGGTGGAACAGGGCGAGGACAACGTGATCAACCGTGTGGTGAAAAAGGTCGTGACGACGGCCCCGAAGACCGGGGACCCGACACAGATGCTCGGCCTGTGTGCGGCGGCGCTTGTGAGCGGCATTGTGCTGCTGATTCTGGCGGTGGTATCGATGAAGAAACGCCGCGATGACCGGAAAGGAGACCTGAGATCATGAGAAAGAAAAGGAATGGGAAAGGACCCGGGATGCTCCCGGCCTTTGCACTGACCCTCTGTCTGGCTCTCGGAGGCGCTCTGGCAGGATCTCCGGTAAAGGTATCGGCGGAGGAATATACGTACCAGGTGACGTTTTACAGCGGGAACCAGGGAAGCTTTGACGGGACGGAAGGACTCTCGGTGAACAACCAATCCAGCGGTTCTGAGTATACCGTGGAAGAGACCGCAGATGCGATCACAGTCAGCGGACTGATGCGAGGAGATATCGTTTCCTTCGATGTGCAGGCGGGAGCGGTGGAACTGGCCCAGGACAGCAAGTATTATCTGCGCGGCGTCCGTGAGAGCGGCAGGGACAACAACACGGTAGACAGTTCGGCTTTCCGTGTAGACGGGGACGCGGAGTATGTGGTGGCATACGGGATCCGAGGAAACCAGACGGAATATACGGTAAACTACCGGGATGCAGAAGGAAACGAACTGGCGCCGAGCCGCACCTACTACGGAAACGTGGGGGACAAGCCAGTGGTGGCGTATCTGTATCTTGAGAATTACAATCCGCAGACACTGGCGCTGACGAAGACCCTGTCGGACAATGAGGCGGAGAACGTGTTTACGTTCGTATATACGCAGGTTCCGACGGAGGTGATCACGGAGCCGGGACAGACGATCACGAATACAACCACTGTGACGGAAACGGTGCCGGGAGCGACGTCGGAGACCGGTAATGGAAGCAATGCAGACGGAACTTCGGGCGCCGGAACAGGAACGACGGGATCCACCGGAACGAATGGAACCGGTACAACCGGAACAGGCACCGCCGGAACGGGTACGGCGGGTACAGGAACGGGACAGACCGCAAACACCGGAACAGACACAACAGGCGCTGGAACGGCAGGTACGGGAACGACAGATTCCGCAACGGATGAAACGGGAACAGACGGAACCGCAGAGACCGGCACGGATGAGACTGGTGCGGATACAGAGGAAGATACGACACAGATCGAGGATGAGGATGTTCCGCAGGAGGATCAGGATCTGACGGATCTGGATGAAGAAGATGTTCCGCAGAGCAATCTGGATATTGACGGGGAAGAGGTACAGAAAGGCCTTCCGATGGTGGCCGGAGCAGCGATCGCAGTACTGGCCGTCGCAGCGCTTGGTGTGATCGTGTTTATAGTGAGAAAGAGAATGAAATGAGACAAGCGACAAAAGGTCATAAATTTCATGCTTGCATGAAAATTTATGACTTTGTGGAGCGCAAAACACCGAAAAGTAGCCATTTTTCGAAGAAAAATGAGCGGATTTGAGGTGTTTTCAGGATTGCGGGAGCACGAAGTGCGGAGCAATCCGTGTCTCATGCCCATTTGTCGGGCAACTCATGAAATGATGTCAGGGGCAAAAGGTCATGCTTTTCATGTTTTCATGAAAAAGCATGACATTAAGACCCGTAAAAATATGAGAAAGCAGGCCGATCGGCGGATTTCGAATGTTTTTAGGATTGCGGGAGCGCAAAGTACGGAGCGATCCATAGTATCATCATAAAATAAAAGCGTCGGAAAATGTGAAAAAGAAGAATGTTATAAAAAATGCCAGGGTTCGTTGGGAACACCTGGCATCTTTCAGTGCTCATATCATTTTTGATCATGCAGTTAGCTGACGGGAGAGGGTTGTTCGGAGAGCCACTTTTTTACGGTGTCAATATTGAAATCCACAAAGGAAGCAATTTTTTCAACAGAGATCCCTGCGTTTGCCATATTATAAGCAGTTTTCTTTGCCTGCTGGATGAACCCTTCTTCTTTTCCTTCTTGCCTTCCGGCTTTAAGCCCCTCTTCTCTTCCTTCTTGCCTTCCGGCTTTAAGCCCCTCTATTCTCCCTTCTTCTCTTCCGTCTTCCTTGCCCTCCAGAAACCACTTTTCACTGATATCACACATAATCTGATAACCTCCTTCCTCCTGTTTCAGAAAATGTACTCGTTTGGAGAGATCCCCCTGACTCATGTCGGCGGGATCTGATGTTTTAAAGTATTTCATCAGCTTTGCTGTGTCGCTTCCATCGTCAACGGCTGCGTTGACGTACAGAATATGTACTCCATCTTCATAGGGGATCTTTGTCCCTGCAAAAGATTTTTGCACCGGATAAACGGTTTTTCCGGCTTTCCAGAGATCTGTCTCACTGATATAGATGATGTAAACATCGGGCATCTCAGAATAGGTTTTTCCTTTTGCGAGAGATTCGCTGTCGATCATCGAACTGTAAAATCTGGTCCGTCTGGCGTGGTCAACGGTATCTTTTCTTTGAATTTCGATGTTATACATTCTGCCCTTGCTGTCTTCTGCGAGAATATCAAGAATTGCGTCGTGGGATGTGATTTTTGAAATCCGGTATTGGATGCGGATCTCTTTTACGGTGAGATCCCTGATACCTGTCAGGATCCGGAGTACATGCTGGCAGGCCGCCGGATCCTTCAGGGCTACAGACATAAATGTGTCACTGAATAATGTCAGCGACCGTGCCTCGGCGATACGGCGTTCTCTGGCTTCCATGATATTTTTGTACGGTTGTCTCAAGTGGTACGTATTCCTCCTTTGCTAAGTGGAATCCCGCACTTCTATGTCCCTGGTACATATAACAGATTTTCATGATTGTCCAACCGGCTGGACATTCATGAATCGACTTCTCTTTCATTCACTCTTTGAAATAATATTACCATTTGGCCGTATAAAAATCAAGAAAAGCAGAAAGGAATTTTCCCTGGTAACAGTTCAGCCAGCTTCCCGGTCCGATCTGCCAAGAAATCAGTATTTTTTTCTTCATATTTATGATAATATATAAGTATTGGACGATCGGGAAATTCCTGAGAGGAGAACGAGATCATGACAAATGATACGGAAAAAAATGAAAGAAAAGAGAAGAAAAAACGGAAGAATCCAGGTGCGGTATTCTGCCGTTTTCTGGGAACGGTTCTTCTGGTGGCGATGATCCTTATATGTCTGCCGTTGACGGCGCCGAAGCTGTTTGGATACAATATTTATACGGTTGTCAGCGGAAGTATGGAACCGGCGATACCGACGGGCAGCCTTGTATATATTCATGAGATGGCTCCGGAAGATGTGGAAGTGGATGATGTGATCGCGTTTTATGGTTCTGCGGATTCCGCAAGTATCATCACGCACAGGGTTGTGGAAAACCGTGTCCTGATGGGTGAGTTTGTCACCAAAGGGGATGCGAATGAGACGGAGGACATGAATCCTGTTCCTTACAGTAATTTTATCGGGAAGGTCGTCCGGTCGTTTCCGGAAATCGGAGTCTTCGCGCAGATCCTGACGGGACAGGAAGGTAAATTTATCGCAGCCGGTGTGATCCTGGCGGCGGTAATCCTGCAGGGACTGGGCTCTTTGCTGGACCGTAGACAGGAAAAGAAACGCTCGTAATGGTCCGGATGGAAAATCAAAAAGATACAATGAAAAAATAATCGAAGGAAACGTCAAATACATTTTGTTTCCTTCGATTTTCTATTTTCGCTGAGTATTTGTCTTTCGCGAAAGTCTTTTTCCGTTACCGCCGAAAGTGCTCCGGCAGCCAGATCTCTGCGCTTATGCCGTCCGGCAGATGGCATTCGCCACGTGTGCCGTCGAGACGCCATCCGAGAAGGTCTTCGATCAGAACGGAAATAGGACCGGTGGCCCAGGGATGGCACAGGCTGGTATTCCATTTCTGGTTTTTGCCCCAGGCTTCGAAGCAGGTCGTCGCTCCTTCGCGGATCATATTGTACCAGGAGTTTTCTCCGGTGGAGGTGATCATATGATAGACGGCGTCATATTGCCCGAGACGGCACAGGGCCTTCATCTGGAACCAGGTCATATAAACGCCGGAACACATCCCTTTCTCCAGCAGGAAATCTGTGAGTGTCTCTGTACAGGAACGGTCGTAAAATCCGAAATATACAGGCAGTATATTGGAATGGAGCGACGCATGGCCGGGCGCCGGATCTTTTGAGAAGCTGTCCGCCTGAGACGCCGGTGAAAGTTCGGCATCCACATAGATTCCTCTTTTCCGGTCAAGAAATGCATTCTGGAAGGCGTCGGTCAGCTGCCGGATTTCCTGTTTCCGCTGAGGCCGGGCACAGCCGAGGATCTGCTCGATCTCATCCATTTTGATCAGAAAACCGATGTAAAAAGCGTTGATGACATTGTGTACGCCGGGGCCGATGGCCGGGCGGGTCAGAGGAAAGCCGTATCCATCCCTGAGGTTTTCCGGCCAGTCTACCATATTCCATTTTTCAGATACCTGTTCCAGAAGACCGTCCGGTCTCCGATACCGCCGGAAGTAGGATCGGATGTTTCGGCATGCTTTCAGGCACAGCGCCAGGAAGTCCCGGTCTCCGGAAAATTCGTAGTAACGCAGGGCGACGATCGGAAACTGAAGAGAATAGTCGGCGATTTCCTGCATCAGGGAACCGGGGGCGACAGCGGTCATTCCGGGACAGAAAAAGACGGAAAGGCAGAAATCTTCCAGCGCCTTGCGCAGCAGCCGTCCGTCGCCGGTCAGCCACAGATGAGAAGCGCTGGTGATCGTCAGGTCTCCGAGATACTGGCCTTTTTCTCTGGTAGGACAGTCCACATAAGTCTCCTGGCAGCCATACTGTACCGTGCGTTTGCACAGGTCAAAAACCTGTGACAGAACAGGGTCGTTGGTCTTCAGCACGCAGTCCTCTGCGTGAAAGGGATAATGTCTCACGACAGCGGAGATTTCCAGGATTTTCGCATGTTCCGGCACAAGCAGGGAGCAGTAGCGGAATCCTTTGTAATCGAATTGCTCCAGAAGATTTTCCCCGTCTTTCAGCGTCCAGTATTCCTCATAACGGCAGTTGCACCGCATATCGAACCGGACCTTCCAGGGTTCCCGTCCGAGTTCTTCCCCGCAGAGGATCGTGATCGTCTGGCCGGCGGTTCCACGCGCTTTCAGTTTCAGAGTTCCTGTGATTTCTTCCCCGAAATCGCAGAAAAGAATGGTCTGTCCGGGGAACTGCCGCTTTTTGATCTCCGGTCTCCGCTCATAGAACTGAACGGAGGGGGAAGGCGATGATGCAAAAATGTAATCTGCATTCGGATTGATACAGGCCGGTTCCCAGACGGCGTCAGAGTCTGTGGGTTCCAGCCGGCTATCGTAGTCTTCCGGATATTGGGTATCATAACCCCAGATCCGTCCGGGCGCAACTTTCAGGCAGGAGTGGAGCTGTATCGTCTCGAAGGTATCGTCCGTTTTCAGGAGCAGCCTTTGTTCCCCTTCCGGCGATTCTTCCAGGAGATCCAGCACAAGGCCGCTGCGGAGGTTTCCGCTCTGGTATGCACGGTTGATCAGCCCCTGATAATAGACCTCCGCTTCGATCATGTTTTCTCCTGTGCGGAGCAGTTCTGTGACGTCCACCCGATTCCACCGGTAATAAAAGTAGTATCCCTGTGCCGGGCCGAGAGCCGCGGTCCGCCCGTTGATCTTTATTCTGGCATAGTCGTCCGCACTGAAATCGATCAGGTATCTGCAGCGCTTGTCCGGAGTAACGGAAAACTTTTTCCGGAACAGAAAATGAAGGTTTTTCTTATCTTCCGGATGGGAATAGTCCAGAGGTTCGTTTTCCCGGTGGAAAACATTGAGCGGAGCCAGCCCGGAGAATATCGGGTGGGTGATCCATGTCCCGGAAAATCGGTGACGGGGGAAATTGGTAAACGGTTTGGGATTCATGATGATAATGCTCCTGTCCTATGATTTCGATCAGATTTTGTCTTTATAGTAAGCTACAGTCAGTTCCACCATACGGTCATAACTCTGTATCCCGTCGGCCTGTCCGTTAATTTTCAGGTAAGTGTCATTGACCTGATTGGATACTTCCGACAGTACGCCGTCATATTTTGCCCAGAATTCCCGGTTGGCGGTGAGATCTGGTTCCACATCGGGAGAAAGCTGGCTTCGGATGGAACTCCAGGTATCGTAGTCAGCAGTGTACAGAGCGTTCATGCAATAGATCCATCCGGACAGATAACCGCTGTACTGGAAATCCATCTGTTCGGATTGGACGCATGCGAGAAATGCGATGAAGTTCGCCTCTTCCTCCTGCATAAATCCGCGGAGATGGGAGAGTTCGTGACATACAGTGAAGGGGATATTGTAAGCTGTCATATCCCGGTTATAGTTGGCCTCAATGGTAAATGCGGAAAAGATTCCGGTCAGATCCAGGCGGGAGAGAATCTGCGAGAAGAAAACTTTCTTCGGCTGCGGATAGCTGCCGGAGAGATCCGGAAACATTGTGCCGAGGTTTTCCATCGCAGCCGCTGCGTCAGGGCCTTCCGGGCGGCTTAAGATCATAACACCGTTTTCATTCCGGGCGACCTGGGAACTTCTGGTGTTGACCTCTTCGGTCAGCCAGGAACAGATCCTGGAAAGATCTTCCACAGCACATGGTTCAGCGGCAATTCCGGATTTCTCGGAAAAGGAGACACGGTGGTAATTGATCCCACCGCCCAGCATGAAAAAGAAAGCGAGCAGCGACGCTGCCAGACAGATCCCCGACAGCCAGGAGAGCAGTCGGCGTCCGGGAGAGCCGCTTTTTATGATGTTCCGGATCGTGTAGATGACGGAAAACAGAAATGCCAGAATCAACAGATAGAGGCCGAATTCCGCGAGAGAAAACGGTACCCGTCCTGTCACGCCGGAGATCGCGGCGGCAGCCGGGTGATAGACCCTGCTGGAGTACCACTCGGCAGTTCCGGGGATCAGGGTGGAAATCAGGAGAAGCGCTGCACTGATCAGAAAAAATATCAGGGCGGCAAGAAAACGATATTTACATAGGGAAGGCGCGGCCTTCCTCTTTCTTGATTTTCTCATTTGTATACCTCCGGATGCGGATCGCAATTTTCCTTATTTTATCACAGCAGAGAGAGAACCGCAAATATAAGACGGACATTGAAAAAGAAGGGGGCGAAAGCTTCGTCGGCTGAACTATTATGTTTTCCGGGCAGCTGAAGAAGGGAGATTCCTATGACAAGCTCCGGAAATGCATCCATGTCAGCATCCTGGATTTTTCCTGGTTTGACGATGACCTGTATTATCATACGGTTCATCTCTATGATGATTGTAAAAAGGAGTGTTATTCGGATCTTCTGGAATTACAGTTCTCCGTACAGCAAATAATAAATATCCAGCCATCTGACTTGTCTATTTTTCCGATAGCACATATCAAAAATACTCAGCGTAGCCCACTACGCCTGCGTTTTTTGATATGCACTCTCAGAAAAATATCCTGCGTCATCTGGCCAGATATTTATTTTTGCTGTACTAGAATTAAAGAAGCTGCCGCCGGAAGCGCAGTCCGAAAAAGGGATCCTGCGTTGGATGCGGTTCCTGCATGGCAAAAACCGAAAGGAGTTCGAGTATATGGCAGGGAAAGACGAATATATCCGGAAAGCTTATGGCACATTGGTGAAGATGAGCGCGGATGAGAAAAAGCAGATGGAATATGAGGCGCGGGAAAAAGCGCTGCGGGATTACCAGTCCCAGATGCAGAGTGCGGAGAACGCCGGCTTCAGAAAAGGAGAGCAGACCGGTTTAAAAAAAGCAAAACGTGTATTTCAATTATCAGCTCAGGGAAAAACTGTGACAGAAATTGCAGATATCTGTCAGTTGGCAGAGCAGGAAGTCAGGGATATTTTGGAATGATCCTGTAAAATATTCCGCCGATACTATTTCATTTATACGTCCTGCGCAGTAGATGCGCAGGCCTGACTGAATTGTACGAAAAGAAGTAGCAGTTCAGTCTTTTGTTTTGTTAGAGATCATTTATGTGAAAAGTATATAATGTTGACCTTTGTTCATTGACTTTGAGTCAATGAATGTGGTATGATGAACTTGCAGTAAATCTGTAACAGTTCAGTTGAGGGAACGGTTATGTAAATTTCAGTGGAAAGCGGGGATGGGATATGACAAAACGACAGCTTGCCGCGTTGGAGACGAGAAAGAAGCTGATGAATGCCGGAAAGGACATCATCTGCCGGAAAGGTCTGAGTAATACCTCCGTGGAGGAGATTACAGAAGCCGCGGGCGTTTCCAAGGGAACTTTTTACACTTATTTCAGACGCAAAGAAGACATTGTCTTTGAACTGAGCCGCAGCATGTTCGGGGAGATCCTGGAAAATGCCAAAGCGGCTGAGGGAGATTTCGTGGAGAAAATGAAGTGTTATATGGTAAATTTCTCCGGGTATATTGAGCAGAGCAGTGTAAAACTGGCGCAGGAATGGGTGAAAAATGTCGTGAAGCCGGAATCCTCCGGGGAACAGGCTGATGAGAGTAAACTGTCGTCGGATCTTTCGGATGTCAGTGAACTGCTTTCCTATGGAATCCGTCAGGGAATGCTGAGACAGGACACACCTGTATCGGAACTGACGCATGCGCTGGTGGATCTGTTGTATGGACAGATGCTCTGCTGGGGGATGAGCGACGGCGCTTACAGTCTGAGAGCGCGTACTCAGGAGTTCTGCGATACCTGTCTGGAGCAGATGTTGAGAGAGTATTGCCTGCGGGCGTTCAGCCCTTCGTGAAACGATTTTCAATGGCTGGATGCCGTAACAGTTCAGATGGCCGAACTGTTATAAGATATCCGGCAGTGCAGTCGGCGGAAGGATCATGAATGGTCATAATTCCTGATCTGTTTCGGTACAATACTCTTTGGTGTTGGTAACAGACTGTCTGTGTTCCTGTCTGGGAAGACAGACGGCAGTAACATGGAAAGAACAGAAAAATGGAGGTTATCACAATGGGTTATCTGGGTGAAGACATTAAGAAACTTGGTTTTGGACTGATGCGTCTGCCGCAGAAGGACGGTGCGATCGATATCGAGCAGACAAAACAGATGGTAGATCTGTTCATGGAGGCAGGATTCACTTATTTCGACACTGCCTGGGCATATGCAGGATCTGAGGACGCGATCCGTCAGGCGCTCGTGGAACGCTATCCGAGAGAGTCTTATCAGCTTGCCACAAAGAATGCGGCATGGATCAACTGTAAGACAAAGGAAGAGGCGCAGGCACAGTTTGAGACGTCTCTGAAACAGACAAATGCAGGCTACTTTGATTTCTATCTGCTGCACAATCTGGGAGAATCCAGAACGAAATACTTTGATGATTTCGATATGTGGAGCTGGGTGCAGAAGAAGAAGGAAGAAGGCTTTATTAAACATATTGGATTCTCTTTCCATTCCACACCGGAAGAGTTGGAGGAGATTCTGAACGCACATCCGGAAATGGAATTCGTACAGCTGCAGATCAACTATGCTGATTGGGAGAATCCGGCGATCCAGTCGAAACGCTGCTACGAAGTGGCCAGAAAACATGGAAAACCGGTTGTGATCATGGAGCCGGTCAAGGGCGGAATGCTGGCGACGCCTCCGGAGTCTGTGACAAAGATCCTGAAAGATGCGGAGCCGGAATCCTCGGCAGCTTCCTGGGCGATCCGTTTTGCGGCAAACCTGGAGGGGATCATCACTGTACTGTCTGGTATGAGCAATGTGGAGCAGATGAAGGACAATCTGTCTTACATGAAGGATTTCAAGGGACTTTCTGAGAGCGAGAAAGCGACGCTGGATGCGGCGCAGGAAGAACTGAACCGTATTCCTCTGATCCCGTGTACGACCTGCAACTACTGCGCGAAAGTCTGTCCGATGCATATCGGTATCTCCGGATCATTTACAGCGATGAACTACCTGACGCTGTACAATGACAAGGAGAGAGCGGTAGGACAGGAAAACTGGCTGGTAGGAGGCCATGGACTGAAACTGTCTCTTATACACATCTCCGAGCCCACGAGACCCTAAGACATCGCGTA
>ERZ1090862.450-NODE-450-length-18373-cov-6.829512_pt1 | contig 18373 bp, 19 predicted proteins | sample MGYA00478481_ERZ1090862 | MGnify/ENA primary metagenome ERZ1090862 (study PRJEB33644, sample SAMEA5815745) | chicken gut metagenome | biome: Chicken; feature: Gastrointestinal Tract; material: Caecum | place: Ireland | collected 2019-01-01 | study: A study of the... | reverse complement strand
ATCATGATTATGACATCATACTTAACATCTTTCTTTGCATAATAGATATGATTCTGATCTGGGAACTGAGAGAACAGCTCTATGGCCCTATTCAAAAAGGACGGAAGTTTTGCGCTCTTTTCGCCGCATTTCTGATCGCGATCCTTATGCTGCTCCCTTCAAGATTTGAGAATTCCATGTACGTTGTCCCGGCAAGCTGGCTGCTCCTGCCCTTTTATCCGAAAAATCTGAAAAAGAAACTTTTTTTCGAGATCTGGCTGTTCGCGATCCTCTTTTCCTGCCTGATGATACTCAATGATTTTACAAATATGCTTCCTAAATTCAGCCACTGGGTCATGACATATCTTCTCATTGTCCATGTTGTCATCTGGCTGGTCCTTTTCTTTTGTCTCAGGTGGTGCAGAAATATTTCAACTGATCTTCCTCTGTCACTGTGGATCATTTTCCTTTTTATTCCGATCTTCAGCTTCGCAAGTTCCGGAACGCTGATCGTTCTCCTTAACGGAAATGCTGTCCCCAGACCAATGAAAGATCTCTGCCACCTGGTCATACAGACAACTTTTCTCTTCATTGATCTTGCGTTGCTTGTGTTTATGCGCCGGTTTACTGAGTTTTTCCAAAGTGAGAATGAAAGGAAGCTGTTAAAACAGCAGATCTGTTTTCAGGAAAAGCATTATAAAGATATGATAGAATCCCATGAACAGATCCGTCGGATACGGCATGATATGAAAAATCACCTGAACACCATCTTTCTGTTGTACAGCAAAGGCAGCCAGGAAGAACTCCTGGACTATCTTCACTCCGCCTCCGATCTCATCGGTCAGACGGAGCAGGTGATCTCCACGGGAAATCCGGGATTTGATGCGGTCCTGAATATGAAGCTGAATGAGCGGAAGGACTCCAGCTTAAGAGGCTGCATTTTCAGGAATTTTTCAAACACTGCGATCTTGATCTGAAAAGTAAACATGATCATAAGATAGTGGTGCTGCGCATACAGCCAGTAATACAGGACACAGGAATAGATGGAAAATACTGACGCCGCACCGCCGACCTTGAAAAAATCTGTCAGATCCTGCTCATAGATGATCTGATCCAGCATGATACCGAGCAGCTTCGGCAGCAGGATCGCAAGAACAGTCTCTGTCAGCCAGCCTGCATAAAATGCTGCAAAGTGCTTCCGGTAAGGCAGAATATAAGGGGATAAAAACCGGATGCTGTCACGCATAGTGAATTTTTCTGTTTTTTTCATGATGTTCTCCTTCAGTCAGATATAACTCCCTGTATTGTTCTCCTTTCTTTACTGCCAGATCAGACGGATCAACTCCGTTCCGTCCGTTTCCATGCAGAGAAGCAGAACAGCAGTCATAAGAATTCCAAAAAGAAGGAATATCCAGAAAAATCTTGTCCCTTTGATCAGTATATTGTAATAAAATTTCTTGCCTTTACTTCTCGCCCGCACTTTCATCACCTCCCTGAGCTAAATGGGGAATAAAGTTTACTTTATTCTAAATCCCATCCGGAAGATAAATCATTAATGATCAAAGACAGACGCTATACAGGCAATATCATATATATTGATTATTACGCAAAAGAGTCGTTTCAGGATTATCCGGCAGGAGACTCCCTGACGATCACACTTGCAACGGATGGAGAATGGGATTTTATCCTAAACAGGAGAGAATACAAAACAAAAGAACCCTTTATCTTATGTCTGAGCGGATCGGATCAGATCATGATCAACAGCACGGGAAATTATGCGGCAAAGTCCTTCTGTTTTCGTCCGGTATTTTTAAACAGACGTCTTACACCGGACGCCATGATCAGCAATACATTTGAAAATACAGAGGATATGCACGACCGCAATCTTATGGACATCTTTATGAAGAGAAATGAATATTATCAAGGTCTTCTGAACCTGGATACGCCCTCTCTGATGCAGATCAACTCCTGGATGTCAGTCATCGGATCAGAATGTCTCTCCCAGAGTGACGGGCGCTGGACCTGCCGGATCCGGAGATATCTTCTGCAGATTCTATATCTTCTGGAAGACGAATTCCTGCTGTGCTTTGATAATAAAAGCCTGCAGAAACGCCCCATCGACTATGCTCTGGAATATATTCACAGCAATTATCATCTCGGGCTGACCCTGGAGGGCATCAGCCGGTATACAGGAACAAACCGGACAACGCTGAACAATATATGCCGTAAAGAAACCGGGATGACACTGATACAGTATCTTAACGATTACAGAATGAAAATGGCGAAAGAAGCGCTTCGTCACACCAATCTGAAGCTGTCAGAGATTTCCCTTTGCTGCGGGTATAATTACGAATCATATTTTGTAAAAATATTTACAGAAGCATGTGGGCTGTCTCCCGGAGAGTACCGGAAAAAATATCGGAAATAAAAAGAATACCTGCCTGACGTTCAAGTCCAGGCAGGCCTGCTTAACCTTCCGTATTCTTTTCTTCCTGTCCCAGTGCCTTCAGATTATGTCTTCCATAGAGCACCAGGGAGATTGCCATCATGACCACGCAGACGCCGATCAGCACCTTTGACACAGTGTCCGGGATATTAAACCAGAACACATGAAGGATCATCATGATATAAAGGAGCCAGGTGGACACTTTTCCGTGCCATTCCGCCCCGAATACTTTTCCCGTCTTCTGTATGACCAGAAGTCCTGTCACACCCATGAAAAACTCTTTGAGCACCATAAGGCCAAGCGGCAGGATCATAAGCGGAAACCGGGTGAGCAGGCAGAACAGCATGGCTGCCTGCGTCATCTTATCCGCGATCGGATCCAGTATTTTTCCGAGATCACTGACCATATTAAAATGCCTTGCAACGAAGCCGTCCACGGTGTCTGTAAGACCGGATACGATCAGTATGATTCCTGTCCATATATAGTTTTTTTCCACACAGTACAGCCACATAAATACCGGGATCAGGCAGAGCCTGAAAAAGGAAAGCATATTCGGTATCGTAAGGATTTTACTGCGCGCACTGTCAGTATTTTTTATATTTGATTTCATTCGTTCTTCCTCTTTATTTTTTCTGTGTATACAAAATAAATGATAGGCTGACTTCCCCACCCTGTCAATACTTTTCTGACTGAAGCAGGTCTTCGAAATGGAAGGAACTGTGCTGCCCGAAGACCCGTAGTGGAACGCCGGCACTTGGTGCGTGTTTTTTGCGCACCTATGTGTGTCCGCTGCGTTGCGCTCCGAGCGAAAGCGGGGGCTGCTTGGCAGCACAGTTCCTTCTGCTTCGAAGCCTTATTCAGTCACAGCTTTTTCCAGACCTCTTTTACCGTATCAGCATCTATATCTTTCTCAATCTGATTTACGATCGCCGTGCTGTCCACCTCCGCCACGCTTACTTTACTCTGGTCCATGTATACGAAACAGATAAAACAGAGTATTCCGATCACAAGCCTTATGTAAAAACTGCCTCCGGAGAATCCCGGATCTTCTTCATTTTCATTATCGTAAAGGCTGTGATAAATCCTGCCATAACGCGGATGGACAGCAGGAATATCCTGTCTTTCATCATAAAGCTTTCGTGTCTGTCTCAGCAGTTCTCTCCGACGCATTTCTGAATCATTCATTTAATCGTCCTTTTCTGTCCCGCAAGCAGTTCAGGAATATTGGGTATTACAAAAGGGACATAACTTCTTTATCACAATACCCTATGTCCCGCCCCTCGCAGATAGAACCAGAAAGGCAGAGAACCTGATGCTCTCTGCCCGTTTTTTACCGGTCTGGATATTTACAGTTATTATCTCTCTGCCAGTTCATTCGTGATATCCTCCCAGGTCACGCCCCGCTCCACCATGAGCACCATCGCGTGATACAGGAAATCACAGATTTCATATTTTATTTCTTCCGGATTCGGATTTTTTGCCGCAATAACGATTTCCGTTGCCTCCTCGCCCACTTTCTTCAGGATCTTATCAATTCCTTTTTCAAAGAGATAGTTGGTATAGGACCCTTCTTTCGGGTTCTGTCTGCGGTCAACGATCGTTGAATATACTGTCTCAAATACCTGAAGCGGATTTTTGGCATCATAGTCATTTCCGACGATAGGCGTATAGAAACAGGAACGGTTTCCTGTATGACACGCAGCACCGACCTGATCCACCTTTGCCAGAAGAGTATCCTTATCGCAGTCCACCGAAATTCCCTTTACATACTGAAAATGTCCGGATGTCTCACCCTTCACCCAGAGGCACTGTCTGCTCCTGCTGTAGTAGGTCATTCTTCCGGTTTTAACCGTATTATCAAACGCCTCCTCATTCATGTACGCCATCATCAGAACTTCATTCGTCTTATAGTCCTGAACAATGACTGGAATGAGACCGTCGGAGTTCAGTTTAAACTCCGAGAAGTCCATCAGGCTTTCAAAAGAAGTCATCTGTATTCCTTCTTTTGCACAGATTTCCTTAAATGCGCTGAAATCCATCTCCGGGCGGCTGACAAACATTCCGGAAACTCCCTTCACGCCGTCACATTTTAATATTCTGAGGATCTCGCTCTGTTCCATGGTATCCGTGAGAACAACACAGGGAATCTCTGTCACGTTCATGACGGAATTCAGATCCAGACGATGCATGAAAACGATCTCTGTGCTGTATTCCTCGATCAGGTGCTGCTGTTTAAAAAGTGCGTCAAAATCATTCAGGGAGACAGCAATCCTCTCCTTTCCAAACCGCTTTGACACTTCCTCGATCAGATCAATGGAGACTCTCTTTGAAAAATTAAGCAGTGCGCGTTTCGCTCCCGCATAAAGGATCTTCTTCACATCCTCCATCCTGCGTATATTTCCGCCCGCGATCATCGGTATACTGATAACACGGCTGATCTTTTTGAGCAGATCAATGGATTCGTCGTGTTCCTCATCTGAATTAGACAGATCAAACACGATCAGCTCATCCGCTCCTCTCTCACAGTACTGTTTTGCAAGTCCGATGACATCCTCTGAGACGACCGTACTGTCGTCGAACCACTTTACTGCCTTCCCCTGGCTGATGAAGATAGACGGGGTTAATCTTTTATAACTCATGTAACGTACTCTCCTTTATAAACTGCCTTTTGTGGACCAGACATCTTTTATCCTGGGTTCCTCTGACACCGCCATATCAAGCGCTTTTCCAAAGGCTTTGAACAGAGCCTCCGCCATATGGTGGTTGTTCCCCGCATCAATGATCTTAAGATGCAGGTTCATCGCGGCGCTGTAAGAGACCGCATAGAAAAATTCCCGTACCATTTCTGTATCCATCTCGCCAAGGCGAGGCACGGTAAACTCCGCCTGGTAGTTCAGATACGGTCTTCCCGAGAGATCCACGGCCCCGAGAGCCAGCGTCTCATCCATGGGAAGGATAAAATATCCGTACCTTTTGATTCCCTTTTTATCTCCCAGTGCCTGGGCGATCGCCTGGCCGAGCACGATGCCGGTATCCTCTATCGTATGGTGGCTGTCCACCTCCACATCTCCTTTTACCGATACCTCAAGATCAAACAGGCCGTGGCGGGCAAAGCCGTCCAGCATGTGATCGAAGAACGGAATCCCGGTATCGATCCGGTTCTTTCCCTGGCCGTCAAGGTTGATGCTCAACGAGATATCTGTCTCTTTCGTCGTTCTTGAAATCTTTCCGACCCTTTCTCTCATAATTATTTCCACCTCCGAAATCCTGTCTTATCACTTTCCATCGAAACGCACACGGATCGAGTTGGCATGTGCTGTCAGATGCTCTGCCTCGGCAAATTTCTCGATGTCTGTGTGTATCTTCTCAAGGGCATCCCTGGAGTAAGAAATAATACTGGATTTCTTGATAAAATCATCCACAGAGAGCGGCGAGAAGAACTTTGCCGTACCGTTTGTCGGAAGGACATGGTTCGGTCCTGCGAAATAGTCTCCCAATGGTTCGCTGGAGTACTCTCCGATAAAGATGGCGCCTGCGTTCCGGATTTTCGTCATCACTTCAAAAGGATTTGCCGTCACGATCTCCATGTGTTCAGAGGCAATTTCGTTTGCTGCGCCGATCGCATCTTCCAATGTCTCCGCCACAAGGATATGTCCGTAGTTATCCAGTGATTTCTGTATGATCTCGCCACGGGAAAGTTCTTTGATGAACTCATCTGTATATGCGGATACTTTTTCCGCCAGTTCCATACTTGTTGTGACAAGAATCGCGCTTGCCATCTCATCATGCTCCGCCTGAGATAACAGATCGGCCGCCACATAGCGCGGATCGGCAGTCTCATCCGCCAGCACAAGTATCTCGCTTGGCCCTGCGATCGAGTCAATACTCACATGTCCGTACACCGCTTTCTTTGCCAGAGCAACATAAATATTTCCGGGGCCTACGATCTTGTCGACTTTAGGAATACTCTCCGTCCCGTAGGCAAGCGCACCGATAGCCTGAGCGCCGCCCACTTTATAAACTCTGTCTGCTCCTGCCTCTTTTGCAGCCACCAGAGTAGTCGGCGTGACCTTTCCGTCTTTTCCCGGCGGAGTCACCATGATGATCTCGTCCACACCTGCCACTTTTGCCGGCATGATGTTCATAAGGACAGAGGACGGATAAGCCGCCTTACCTCCCGGTACATACACTCCGACTCTCTGAAGAGCCGTCACTTTCTGTCCGAGGATGGTTCCATCCGGTTTGCTGTCAAACCAGCTGTACTGCATCTGCTTCGCATGATAGGATTCGATGTTTTTCAAAGCTTTCCGGATAATTCCCAGAAGCTCTTCTCCTACTTTATCATAGGCCTCCTGAACCTCTTCCTCGGTCACAAGGATATTGGAGGCACTGATCTCCACGCCGTCAAATTTCTTTGTGTAGGCAAAAACAGCCTCATCCCTTTTCTCTTTTACATCGTCAAGAATCTGACGGACACTCTCTTCATATTTGCCATAACTGTTGGGGCTGCGTTTCAGCAGATCCTCAAGCAGGTTCTTTTTTGTACTTTCATCCAGTTTCTCAATTCGCATAATTTCTAGCCCTCCCTGACCAGATTTCTCAGATTGTTGATCAGTTCCCTGATCCTGTCATTTTCCATACGCATGCTGACCGGATTAACGATCATGCGTGCGGACAGCGGGCAGACCTCTTCCAGAACAACCAGCCCGTTCTCCTTGAGCGTAGAGCCGGTCTCAACGATGTCCACGATCACCTCAGACAACCCGACGATAGGCGCAAGCTCGATGGAACCGTTCATCTTGATGATCTCTACGGTCTGATGTTTCTTATTATAAAAATAATCTTTTGCAATGTTCGGATACTTTGTGGCAACGCGGATCAGCTCATGATGTTTCAGACACTCCGCAGCGCTCTCATAACCGCATACGCACATACGGCATTTTCCAAAACCGAGATCCAGCACTTCATGGACCTTCCTGCCTTCCTCAATGATCGTATCCTTCCCTACAACACCGATATCCGCAGCGCCGTACTCAACATAGGTCGGCACATCCGGTCCCTTTGCAAGGAAAAACTTCAACTTCAGATCCTCGTTTACAAAGATCAGTTTCCGAGAATCCTTGTCTTTCATCTCATCACAGGTGATTCCAAGCTGTTCCAGCATATCAAGCGTCTTGCTGGCGAGACGTCCCTTTGTCAGGGCAAATGTCAGATATCTCATAAATCCTGCTCCTTTATCTCCGCTTCTTCTTTGCATCAATGATCTTTTCTTCGCCTGTACGGAGATTCACCATCTCGATCTTAAAGTCATCTCTGAGATAGAGCATGCTGATGATGCCGTTTCTCTTTCCGTACTTCTCGTATTTCTCGCGCCGGTCTTCCTGATCCCGCTTGATCATCTCAATATTTTTCCCTTTGTCCCGGAAGTCTCTTGCAAGAAAGATAGCCCATCTCTGCGTCTCCTCTGTATAGACAAGCAGATTCCTGTGGGAAGTCTCCACGCTGATCTTCTGCCGGCTCAGCGCGCTCATCAGTTCATCCACGATAATGGCAAAACCGATGGATGGCGTGCTCTTTCCGAATTTCTCAAGAAGATGATCATATCGGCCGCCTCTCACGACAGCATCCCCTGTTCCGTATGTATAAGCCCGGAAAATGATACCGGTATAATATCCGTAGCTTCCCATCATGCTCAGATCAAACGTGACATGGTCTTCCGCTTTGTAGATCATGAGCAGACGATAGATCTGCTGAAGCCTTGTGAGCGCCAGTCTTGCATTTGCACTGGGTGCGATCCTGGCTGCTCTCTCGAGCACTTCCTGTCCTCCGACCAGTTCGGGAAGGATGCGGAAAGCGTCCTTTACACTGCCCTTCACGCTGCGGTTATCCAGGATCTCTTCCACACCAAAATAGTTCCGGTTGGTGATCAGTTCCCGGATCTCCTCCTTTTCTTCCTCCTCCAGTCCTGTTGATTCAAGAAGACTCTGGATGAAGTCAATATGTCCGATGTTCACCTGGAATTCCGTAAGTCCTGTCTTTTTCAGACCGTCCACCACCATGGCGATCATCTCGGCATCCGCCTCCACGGAATCCAGCCCGATCAGCTCTGCTCCCATCTGGGTGTTTTCTTTCAGCCGTCCCTGGTAACTGGAATGATTGATAAATGTATTCCCGATATAACACAGACGGATCGGCAGATCTTCGCCCTCAAACAGCGTCGCTGCCGCCCTTGCGACAGAAGGTGTGATATCCGGGCGCAGTGCAAGTATATTTCCTTCCCGGTCAAAGAAACGGTACAGCTCCTTTGTGGAGGTAGATCCGATCTCTTTGCGGAACACATCGTCGTATTCAAATGTCGGCGTCTGTATATCCTGATACCCGTACAGATGCAGCACGGTGCTCAGTTTCTGCTGTAATGTAAGTTTTGTCTCGCATTCTCTGTTGTAAATATCCCGTACTCCCTCGGGAGTATGAAGTTTCTGTTCCATATACAGTCCCCTTTCACTTTAGCGTGCTACCACATTAAAAACCTTTTGCTATTATATCGAATTTAGTGTCTGTCTGTCAATCCCTGAGATCCAAATCCTTCTGGATATAATCCAGATACGGAACAAAGCATCCGTTTTTCAGTTCCATAAACCACCCCGGCTCCAGTTCCTCAAGCCGAAAACTCTTTCTCCCCCCCTGCTCTGCCCTGTCCCAGAATTTCTTGATCTGTTCAAAGCGCATATAATAAAGTTCGTTTCTTCCGTTGTAATAGATCAGCAGAAAAGAGATTCCTCCCTGCTTCTCGAACTTCTCCATAAAATCCATCTGATGCGCATGTACATTCTGGAGAGGGAACGTATCTGCACTGCACTCCTTGGCATCGAAACATACCGGGATTCCCTGCACAGCTCCGATGTAATCCACGGTGCTGATCTTGTCAAAATAGGCGAGAGTAATATGTCTGTGTTCCTTATCTATCCTCACCGGGGTGATCGGCGTCGGAATCTTCTGGATCAGTGCCAGCCCCAGATCTCCATACCTGTCATTGGTCCTGTTCACAAGATCCTCCAGTGTGGATCCGCGAAGTCCTCTTGAATTCCATGTCGCCATCTCACATCACTCCCCTGTCTGCGCAGATCTTCCGGAACAGTTCCGGTACCGGCGCTTTGATCTCTTTTCCGGAAAGTTCCGCCAGTTCTCCTTCACACTCAGGAAAACAGAGTCTGTACGAATGAAGAAGCTGTGACGTCAGTCCGTACTTTCTGCGGAATATGTCATTTACATCCCTGTTCCCGTACTTATAGTCCCCGATGATCGGATATCCTTCCGCGGCCAGATGTGCCCTGATCTGATGAGTCTTTCCGGTGATCAGATGTACTTCCATAAGAGTCACTTCTCCATCTGTCCGGAGAGCCCGGTATTCTGTCTCTATAAAGCTTTCTTTTCCGTCCGATATGTCTGCCCCGCTGTTCGGTGTTCCCTTTTTTCTCTCCACTGTGACACGGTTTGTCCTGCCATCCTTGGTCAGAAAGGCGCGGATCTTCTTTTCTCCTGAAACAACGCCGTATACAAGGCACAGATAATATTTTCTTACACTCCGCTCACGGAACATGGCGCTCAGCGTCTGAAGCGCCGCAAGCGTTTTTCCTGCGGCAACGATACCGCTGGTATTCCGGTCCAGCCGGTTGCAGACAGACGGATGAAAGGTGCGCAGTTCTTCTTCTGTAAGCTGTCTGGATTCCAGAAGATAGGCAGTCAGATACTCCACAAGAGACTGGTCGGAAGGCTTTGCCTTCTGGGACAGCATCCCCGCAGGCTTATTGACAAACAGCGTATGTCTGTCCTCATAGAGGATATCTAATTCTTTCCTGGCATAGACAGTCTGTTTTGGCCTGAACTTTTCCACTGTCTCATCCGACAGAAAAAGCTTGACCACATCTCCCTGCTTCAGCTGCTCCTTCCCCTGAGCCTTTTTCCCGTTCAGAGTGATATTTTTCTTTCTCATCATTTTATAGAAGAAACTCTTTGGCGCAAGCGCCATGTATTTTGCAAGAAATTTATCCAGGCGCTGTCCGGACTCATTCTCCCGGATCACGATCTCTCTCATGTTTTTTCCCGTCCTATATTGATCTTTCAAGAAGGAGACGTCGGATTTCCGCCTCTCTCTCCTTCGTATCCTCATGTTCCACCGAAGCGATATTATTTGCCCCCTCCACTCTGGCAAGGAATGGCTTATATCGGTCAAGCACCTTCACGGTGATACCTGTGTATCCGTTCTCTTCCAGAACTCTGCGCACAAATCCGGAGAGTTCCTCCACATCTGCTTTTTCATCATGTGTATATCCGTATACATTGTAGGAAGAGATCACGAAACAGTCTACCTCGGTCAGCCTGCCTCCGCTTTTGAGAGCCAGATCAAAACAGGTTGTCAGAAGCCCTGTTTTAGCGAGAATTTCTTCTGCTCTGCTCCTGTCTACTGACACAAGCTGACGCCGGAGTATGACACGAAGAAGCGTCACAAGCCCCGGAATACAGCACAACAGTCCGATAATGCAGCCTGCCATATTTCCTGCTGCAAAAAAGATCACCGCTGCAGCCGCAAACCAGAGAACTGCCAGTATGATCCTGTTCCTTTTGATCTGATCCAGATATCCCGGATCACCTTTCTGTATTTTTTTCATTTTCTTTCTTTCCTCTGCTGCTTTTTTACGGCGGGATCCCTTCGCTCCGCCGCACTTCATTCATGCATACTGCTCACTGACGCGGTCCGGTCCCGCACTGCTGTCAGGACTGCCCGCCGGCGGCGGTCATAAGCTCCATGATCACTCTGTGAGGGATCAGTACCGTGCCCAGATATGCCGCCTTCATGGGAAAACCGTAGATTGAGAGTTCCTTCCCTGCACGGCTGTCTTTCAACGCCCTGTGTACCACCTTCGATGCTTTTGCCATAGTCCATTTTTTCCATGGATTATCTGTTCTGCCGCTTACATCAAAAAATTCCGTGTCAACCGGGCCAGGGCACACCGCCGTGACCAGGATGCCCCTGGCGGAAAGCTCTGCTCTGAGCGCTCTGGAAAAGCTGAGCACATAGGACTTTGTCGCCGCATATACGGCAAAAAAGGGCTGAGGGCAGAACGCCGCCGCAGACGCGAGGTTCACGATCCGGCTTCCACGGCTCATACGCGGAAGGCACAGAAGCGTCATCCTGGTCAGTGCCCTGCAGTTCAGATCCACCATATCCGGCTGACTTCGAAAGGATTCTTCTGCTATTTCCGTGACAGTCCCGGATTTCCCGAATCCGGCGCTGTTGACCAGCATCCGGATATCCGGCCGTTCCCTGTCAAATGCTTCGCTCAGCTTTCTGTAAACTTTTTTCTTCTGAAGATCTCCGTCAAAGATCCTCAACGGCACCCTGCTCTTTTTCGCAAGTTCCACAAGTCTTTCTTTCCGTCTTGCTATCACCCAGATTTCATCCAGATTTTTATAGAAATGTCCGAGCTGCAGTACGAATTCTCTTCCCATGCCGGAGGATGCTCCGGTCACAACTGCGATCCTCATTGCTGGTTCTCCATTATTCTTATCTTCTTCTCACTTTTTTCTGTGGATGTTTCTTATTGTTTTTTTCTTTGGCCGGCGTTCAACACTCCGCCGGTTTCCATTCCCCCGTGCCCTGCTTTCCATCTGCCGTTCACCGGCGTTCCGGCGTCGCTGTGCCCCGCTGTCTTTCTCCCCGTCCTGATATTGCCTTCTTCGGTCTGTCCGGGGACGGATCAGACATTTCGGTCCGTATCCAACCAGATCCATCCTTCCCGCCTTCTGGAGCGCTTCATAGACAAGGTCGTAAAGTTTCGGGTTGCGGTACTGGATCAGCGCCCTCTGCATGGCTTTTTCATGGGGATTCTTCGGAACATAGACCGGCTTCATATTTCGGGGATCAAGGCCCGTGTAATACATACACGTAGATAAAGTGGATGGCGTAGGATAAAAATCCTGTACCTGCTCCGGCATATACCCCAGATCTCTGCAGTATTCCGCAAGTTCCACAGCTTCTTTCAGACCGGAACCGGGATGGGACGACATCAGATAAGGAACCAGGTACTGCTCCTTCCCGATCCTATGGTTCATCCTGTCAAACTGACGCGTAAACTCCTCATATACTCTGTGTTCCGGCTTTCCCATCAGAGACAGCACCGGCGCAGCCACATGCTCCGGCGCAACTTTCAGCTGTCCGCTGACATGGTACTCACACAGTTCCCGCAGAAAATCATTCTTCTTATCCGCCAGAAGATAGTCAAAACGGATTCCCGATCGGATAAACACTTTTTTCACCCCGGGAATTTTCCGGAGTTTCTTAAGCAGTTTTACATAGTCGCTGTGATCCGCGTCCAGATTGGGGCAGGGCGTCGGGAAAAGGCACTGTCTGTTACTGCACACGCCGTGTGTCATCTGCTTTTTGCAGGACGGATGCCTGAAATTGGCCGTAGGTCCTCCCACATCATGAATATACCCTTTAAATTCCTTTTCTTTCGTGATTTTTTCCGCCTCTTTGATCAGAGAATCATGGCTCCTTACCTGGATGATCCTTCCCTGATGGAAAGTCAGGGCACAAAAACTGCATCCCCCGAAACATCCCCGGCTGCTGGTCAGGCTGAACCTGATCTCTGAGATTGCAGGAACGCCGCCGGCTTCTTCATAGGACGGATGATAAGTCCTCATGTAGGGCAATCCGTACACATCATCCATCTCCGTCTCCGTCAAAGGTTTTGCAGGAGGATTCTGTACCACATACAGGTGCTCGGAATAGGGTTCCACAAGACGCTTCCCGGTAAACGGATCCGTGTTCAGGTACTGTGTATAGAAGCTTTTTGCATACTCTCTTTTATCATTCTTCAGCTCTTCAAAAGAAGGCAGTATCTCCGCATCATAAACACTCTCCAGGGACTTTACCTTTACTGCCGTCCCGTCAATATAAGTCAGTTCTTCCACGGGGATCCCCGCATCCAGCGCATCCGCTATTTCAGCGATCGAACGCTCTCCCATTCCGTAGGAGATCATATCCGCGCCGGAGTCCAGCAGCACGGATCTTTTCAGGCTGTCAGACCAGTAATCATAATGAGCCAGACGCCTCAGACTGGCCTCGATCCCGCCAAGGATCACCGGCGTCTTCTTGTATGTCCGGCGGATCAGATTTCCATAGACCGTACAGGCGTGATCCGGGCGTTTTCCCATCACTCCGCCGGGAGTATAGGCATCCGTCTTTCTCCTCTTTTTTGAAACTGAATAATGGTTCACCATGGAATCCATATTTCCAGCCGAGACAAGAAAAGCAAGCCTTGGCTCTCCGTATATGGCGATGCTTTCAGGATCTCTCCAGTCCGGCTGTGAAATGATCCCCACTCGGTAGCCTCTGGACTCCAGCAGACGGCTTATGATGGCATGTCCGAAAGAAGGATGATCCACATAGGCATCCCCGATCACATATACAAAATCAACCTGTTCCCAGCCCCGGTCTTCCATATCCTTTCTGCACACCGGCAAAAATCTATTTTCCATCCTGTCCGCACCTTTCGTAGGTATTATCTCTTATCTCATAAAAGTCATGGATGAAGTAATCCGCCAGACGCTTCTTTTCCTCCTCATCCGGTCTGGAAAACGCATCATCCACAGCACATACTTCCATTCCCGCGTTCTTCCCCGCAAGGATCCCGTTGGGAACATCCTCAAACACAAGACAGGCAGACGGTCGGACCTGCAGGTCATCCGCAACTTTCAGATACACATCCGGGGCAGGTTTTCCGGCGGCCACTTCACAGGAGGTCCGCACGGAATCAAAATATCCCAGTATCCCCTGAGCCTTCAGCGCCGCCTCTGCGAGATCCCTGTCATTGCTGGTGGCGATGCCGAGAAGCACGCCCCTCTTCTGCATGGCACGAAGAAAATCCACCGCTCCCGGTTTGGGAAGAACCTTTGTTGAGTAAAGTTCCATTGTCATATCTTTCCACTCTTCCTTGACCTGTTCTACCGTCCGGTGAAGGTTATAGAAAGTGTCAACAAAATACTGCGCCGTCTCAGTATAGCTTTTTCCCTCGATCGCCTTGTGGAAGTCGTCCGGCTGAACCAGTCCGTATTTGTTCATATAGATGCGATCCACTTCCGGCCAGATCCACATAGAATCCACAAGGGAACCGTCCATATCAAATATGACCGCTTTCTTTCCTGTCAGCATAATCCGTCCCTTTCTTCCTTCGTCAGTTTTCTGTATTCTCCCGGTTTCAGGTTTCCATCCAGCACAAGAGTTCCCATACTGAGCCGTTTCAGATATACGACCTCTTTCCCCAGTGCATGGAACATCCGTTTTACCTGATGGAACTTTCCTTCCTGTATGGTGATCTCTGCCTCAGAAAACTGCCCGCTTTTCCGGATCACAAGACGTGCCGGAAGGGTCAGTTTTTCTTCACCGATATCAATACCTTCTGCAAGTCTTCTGATATCCTCTTCTGCAAGCTCGCCCTGTACTCTGACATAATACACCTTGTCCACATGTTTCTTCGGCGAGAGCAGCCGATGGGCAAGCTCTCCGTCATTTGTTATGAGCAGGAGCCCTTCTGTATCCTTGTCAAGCCTTCCCACCGGAAACAGACCCTTTCTCTGCTTTTCTCCGATCAGATCAAGGACAGTCTTCTCCTTTTTATCTGTGGTAGCAGAGATCACGCCTGCCGGCTTATTCAGCATATAATACTCATATTTTTCATACGCAGCAGGCTGCTCTCTGTACATTACCTCATCTTTTTCTGTATCAATCTTTGTCTCCGGCTTTCTTACCGAAAGACCGTTGATCTTTACATTTCCTTTTGTAATTTCTTTCTTTACCTCGCTGCGGGTTCCATATCCCATATCTGCCAGGAACTTATCAAGTCTGATCATCACAGTGACTGCCACCGCCATCCCGGGAGATATTTGTTCTTCAGAGTCTGATTTCCCAGTTTTCCAAACCCCAGCGGATACCCGTCCACACAGACCAGATACCAGCCTTTTTCCTTTGAGGAGACCAGATCCTCCACGTCCAGCGTTTCTCCTTTCAGATAGCGGATCACCCGCTCGTCCGACGCAGGGAGATCCAGGATATACCGGTACTCTTCCTTTTTTAAATTCATGGCAAGAGCCTGACTCGGTTCAAAGCGCTTCTTCTTGAGTTCTCCCATAAGCAGTCCGGTTCTCAGGAACCGGACACCCTTCAGATCCGGGATTCCCTCCGGCATGTAATAGACTTTTTCTCCGCGGATCTCAATCCTGGACAGGTCAAAATCCCGAGCCGCCAGTGCCAGAAACTCTTCCAGTTCCTGCGGGATTCTCTTTGTTTTTCCTTTTCCGGAATCTATGTGCACGGATATGCCCTCGCCTTTTTTCAGCAGAGCGATAAAATGCCCTTCTCCTTTCATGCGGTGAGGGAAAATGCGGACCGTCTTTTTCAGATTTTCATCTTTTTGCGCCGTCACTTCCGGCATTCCTGCCGAGAATCCGTCATAGCCTTCCATCTCGCAGATTTCAAACTCAGGATACTGTTCCAGAAGATATTCGATCGCCTGCTCATTTTCAAGAGGGGAAAACGTACAGGTGGAATAGAGCAGCATGCCGCCCGGACGGAGCATCTGCGCCGCCTGGGTCACGATGCTTCTCTGGATCTTTGAAAAATATTCCGGTCCGTGTTCCTCCCATGCACGTATCATCTTCCGGTCCTTCCGGAACATTCCTTCCCCGGAGCAGGGGGCATCGATCAGTATCTTGTCGAAATACTCCCGGAAATACGGCACCAGTTTCCCCGGTTCCTCACTGAGCACAAGCACATTGCCTATTCCGAACAGTTCCAGATTCTTTAAAAGTCCCTTTGCCCTCGAACTGCTCAGGTCATTCGCTGCAAGCACACCCTTTCCCTGAAGCTTCGCCCCGAGTTCTGTCGCCTTTCCTCCCGGCGCCGCGCACACATCCAGAACCCGGTCTCCGGGTTCTACCGGAAGACGGTCGGCAGGAGTCATTGCACTGGGTTCCTGCAGGTAATAAAGCCCTGCAAAATAGTATGGATGTTTCGCAGGCTGAACTTTATCCCCGTCATAATAAAATCCATTTCGGATCCAGGGCACTCTCTCAAGCGGCCAGGGGGCGATCTTCAGAAACTCCTCCACCGAAATCTTTGCCGTGTTCACCCGAAGTCCGTAATGCCTGCGCTCTTCAAAGCAGTCTGTATATCGCTTATAATCCTCCGCCCCAAGCAGGGCGGTCATTTCCTCTTCAAAGGTCTTTGGTAAATTCATCGTTTTTCCTCCATAAAGGACAGTATATCATGATTTACACAACCGATAAACCCCTTAATTATTTACAGTTCAGCCGCGGTATTCGTAAAACTGTATTCTATCCTTCTGTCCTCCACCATCTTCAGGACAGCGTATGGGTTTACACTGATTTCTTCTCCGTTCAGAGTAAGATAGATTCCGAGATGAAGATGGACCGGAAAGTTCCCCGTGGTTCCTTCTACCTTGCTGTATCCCGTATCACCCATATAACCGAGCAGTTCTCCTGCCTTTACCTGGTCCCCTTCCTCAATATCCGCATAGGAATCCAGGTGGGCATAGTAAAAATACGCTCCCTGCGGCGCCCGGATCCCAAGACGATAGCCGCCCAGTTCCAGCCATCCTTTGCTCTCTACAATACCGTCGGTCATGCTTATCACCGGGTACATCCCCCGTTCATTGACTGTCGCCATGATATCTGTCCCCTCGTGTCCCCTCTCTCCTCCGTAGCTTCTCCCGAACAGCCAGGAATCCTCAAAGGTAACTGATACATCTGGCCGGTTGGAAGCACTGGCCACCGGAAAATATACGACATCGTCCCAGACCGCCCGGCAAGCTGAGAGATAGGTGCTCCAGCCCGGACGTACTGCCCATCTCTCCCTTCTCTCGCTCAGATTCTCTATGGAGAGAGAGGTCTTTTCCCGTAGAAAATCGCTTTCCAGCCAGAATAATCCTGCAGCCTCTCCGGGCGAATCCCATTCTTTCACAAGACTCATCATTTCATCACTGACTGGCTGACTTCTGAAATCTGCAGAAAAAAGTATCTCCTCTGTCAGTCTTCCGACCTGACTTGCATACCTCAGCCGCGGGGTCCAGATCGCCGAAAAAAGGACCAGCAGAAACAGAATGGATACCGGCGCCGCCAGTTTTGACTTTCTCAGAAAAATCACCTTTTTCTTTTACGATATGAACCGTTCATAAAAATCATTCCCCGGTCATATAACTGAAATAACACCGGATCATAAAGGCGGATCTGTCCATGAAACATTTTCCTGCCGGGATTGCCGTCACCGCGCTGTTTGCGTCCATGCTCCTTTTCCCGAAAGCCGTCTTCCACGGGGCAAGTGAAGGGCTTCTCCTGTGGTTTCAGATCATCTTTCCGACACTGTTTCCCTTTCTGGTCGTCACCAGTCTGCTGATGACAACCGGCGGGCTTCGCTTCATCGCCGGATTGTTTGGAAATCCACTGCGCCATTTTCTCGGCGTCTCTCATCCGGGATCCTTTGCGGTGATCGCGGGATTTCTCTGCGGATATCCGATGGGCGCAAAAGTGACCGCTGATTTACTGAAAAAGGAACTGATCACCCGGAATGAAGCCAGATATCTGCTCTCTTTCTGCAATAATACAAGCCCGATCTTTATTATAAATTTTATTGTCTGGAAAACGTTCGGGCAGGAAGAACTGCTCTTTCCCACTCTTGCTGTCCTTATCCTCACGCCGCTCCTTTTCAGCTTTCTGTTTCGCAGATTTTATCTGCATGGAGAAAAATTTTTTCCGGAACCGGATCAGAAAACACTTTTTACCAGAAGCTCTTTTCGTTTTGCCGATCTGGATACATGCCTAATGGCTGTCTCTTATACACATCTCCGAGCCCACGAGACCCTAAGACATCTC
>ERZ1090862.449-NODE-449-length-18376-cov-28.743518_pt1 | contig 18376 bp, 18 predicted proteins | sample MGYA00478481_ERZ1090862 | MGnify/ENA primary metagenome ERZ1090862 (study PRJEB33644, sample SAMEA5815745) | chicken gut metagenome | biome: Chicken; feature: Gastrointestinal Tract; material: Caecum | place: Ireland | collected 2019-01-01 | study: A study of the... | reverse complement strand
AGTCTTTCTCCCTGATTCAGGCTAACCGTTGTGCTTCTTTGAGCCTGCATACTAGACGGTACTACCGAAAAAAGCATTGCATTATCCGGAACATCTTCCAGAGATGCATTTTCTTCATCGGGACTATCTGCAGATGTTTCAGGCTCTGTTGATTCAGATTCCTCAGAAATTTCATTTTGTTGAGCAGGGTCGCTATCAGAGTCATCGTCCGTTTCCTCTGTATTTTTGTCCTCACCGCCATTGTTCTCTCCGTGTCCGGCTGTTTCAGGCTCTTTGTCGTTTACTGTAATATACCGAACAATCTGATAAGCCATGTTTGAATCCCGGAGAGGAACCACCTCATAGACTGCCTGATATTTGCCGGGGACTTCTGTATTGAATGCTTCCAATTTCTCATTTACGGCTTCTTTGAATGAAATTTTCACTTTATCATCATTGTAAGCAATTTTAGTAAAATCAGAAGCAGGATCGAAATCAGCACCATAATTTAATACCAGTTCTTCAGCTACAGCAATTTCATCTTCATTAAGCTGTGCCTGTATCTCCTCAAGCTGAGGAAGTGTGGAGGATTCTTTATATAAAACAATCGCCTCCTCCTGTGATGCCGATTCTGATGAAGATGTTTCTGTTTTGATCTCGGGGACAGCGGTTTCTGCTGCTGCAGCTGTTGTTCCAGCGTTTGCGATCGTAGTGCAGCAGATCAGGAAGGCCAGCGCCCCTGATATAAATCTTCGTCGTTTCATAGTCTTTTCTCCTTTTAACAAAATAAAAGCAGGGAGATCCCTGCATACTACGGTCAAACCGTATGTTACTAAAAGATAGCAGAATCACTGCCCTTGACCAGTCCATAATCCTCCTCCCTTATTCACAAGCCCAAAAAAGCCAAAGACAGTGTGTCCATACCTATCACTAGGGATTTAGCAAAAAAGGACCTCTGCTCTTTGGCTTGCCTTAAAAAATATATCTGTATTATATCTTGTTACGATAAGTATTACAATCCGGCATATAATACGCAAATTTCCGGGAGATGATACCCTTTTACATTTAAGTATCCCCAGAAACATTTTGAGACAAATCCATCTGGATTAACCATTGTAGTTTGCTCACACCTTTGATACTTTTAGCATAAAAAGGAGGCAAAATAGAAGTGGATCATCTTTCAGTACCTTCATGCTATAAATATATAAAAACAAAAGAGGGAGAAGCAGATTATCAGAGAATCTATGGGGTAGCAGTATCAGCATACCAGACTAAATATCCCGATGCTCCTATAATCAAAGAGGAAATATTCCGATATCTCCAATTAAGTCAGGTTATTCCGGAAAAGTATAATCCTGAGTTGCTTAATATGGACTATGTAGAACTTTGTTTTTCGATAATATCACAATTTCAATGCAATTCGATTTGCCAGATATGCCCGTATTCTACACTTTATCGTAATACGCATGAGAAAGAAGAAACTATTGTTTTGGGATTTGCATTAAGTACGTGGGAGAATTTGCAGAGAATCATACAGGCAGGTGTTACCAGCAGACTCTTTAGGGCTATGATACCAGTTTCAGAGAAATCTAAAGTCATGGTTGTGCCATTAAACAGGCTTGCATTTGAGTATTTGGAAAAGATACCAAAATCTCAGGAAGATATGCTTTCTATTACTGATAAGATTATATCGATCTTAAAGCGGAATAATCAAAATAAACTGTCGGCATCGGACTTTAAGATTGCAAAAAAATATCTCGATAATTTATATAATGGCAACTACACAAATTGCGGAGATGATGTTCTGAAAAAAGCACTCAAAGATGGTTTTAATATATCGGTAGAGGGAATATCATCCAAGCAGCAACTAGCGGATACAAATAAAAGTGCACCTCCTGTAAATAATAAACCTTTAGAAAGTAAACCTGCAGCTCATATAAACGGATTCCTCGGGAAAAGACCCATACAGCCGGAACCGCAGGCTGTTCAAAAACCAGATGATAAAATAGCGCAGAGTGCTAGCGGGACAATCAAGCCTAAGATCGAACAGAAAACATTAAAAGAAGAGAATATCGATAATAATGAGAAAACTGCAGATCAGAAAATCATAAGCACATATACAGTAACAAATAATTTACAGCCGGAAAGACAGCACAGTACATTTTTACAATTCCCGTGGAAACTTACAAAAAAGGATCTTAAGGAGAAAAAGACGATTATCCTCAGTCAAACCCAATCGTTTAATCAGAGCATCCTGCAGGAAGATCTTCTTCTTACCCCTTTACTGCCGATGGAAGTCATAAATGTGGAGGGTACATCTGTTCTGCTTTTCATGGCAAATCATAAATTTTACTGCTTTGAACGAAATAATCCAGTAATACTCGATATGCTGCTCCCCTATGTTACAGCGAGCAGTTACAGGAAAATACTCTGCTATGAGCCGTATTTATTATATTCCTATTTTGCATCAGAACAGGCATTTGATGTGACCATTACCGGGCTAAGATTCTATTTTGCTCTATTTAAGTCGCTCAGCAGTTTAAAATTATATCCCGCTGAGGCAATAGCAAAAATATGCCGGATCAACCAGACGAATTTCCCGGATATGCTTGCGCTATATAAAAAAACGCAGCTGGTATTTGAAAAGATGCTTGCCAAAGAGGACACTGAGAAAGTAAAGCAGTTTCGTGAAATGAATCATATTGCCAAAATTGTAGGCTACTCGGAAACATCTCATTCTCAATTTTATCCGGCAGCGACTATCGTAAATGCGGAGAGTCAGAATGGCTACATTTTTAATTATAAACCTGGCAGCCAACTTAAGGGAACTTATAGAGCTGTTACATTCTTCTTGCACTGGAATGATGAATCATCTTTCCCGACTAAGGAAATGCTGTCTATTTTGTCAGATGATATAATTTTCCGAAAAGGCTCCGCTCTGCTTCGTTTTGATGAATATAGTATTGTTTTTGCTGTACTGCCAGAACACTATGATTATTTATGCGATAAGATAAATGAAATTGGGTATCGTATTGCAAAAAAATATAAAAAACTTCCTGTAATGATTGACGAAAAAGTGTAGGAATTGTAAAATTCGCCTTGTTTGTGTTACAGTGAAAAAAGCAGCGAGGGGGATTAAAGTTATTTGTATTCATCATACTATAACATTTTTTTAAAGAATGATTCACAGATCATTCAATGTATAACCGATCATCAGCCCTCTGCGTCTTGCAGTCATATTCCTATCAATTGTACTGTATTCTATATTATCAATTGCTTTATTTTCCTCTTCCCACTTAAAATCTTCATGAAGATGATATACTCTTACATCAGATGAAAAATCATTACCGCCCTTTGCTCTTACGACATATATAGGCGTCTTTCCGGCTCCGTTTATAATATGCCTAATAATATAGTCTCTGTATGGATGGTACTGCTGTTCATCAAAATACCGCAATGAATAAACCGTCTGCTGCTCAATATTCATCACTAAATACGACTTTCCTGGCAGATCTTCAATTTGAACGAGTAGTCTATATAAACGTTCCATCTGCTCCTTTTCTCTGCTATCGATTTCACGGTTGAGCTGGTACACCTGCCATGCTGTATTCATTTCACGGATTACCTGAATTATCCAGTATTTATCCAGTATCCCTTTCTGCCCCATCCACACAAAAGGCTCCAGTTCGTACCAAAACTCCAATAGATCATGGCAACTTCTTGTTGGCTTCAGGTCCTCTTCTTCGCCATAAAAATATTCGTGCCGCTCTTCTTCGGTTGTATCTTCAGAGAGTTCACGCATGAAAAGATGATCAATCTTTTGTAATGCTGATGTGATTTCTGAACTGTTTGATAATATTTTTTTGTATTCTTCGTTAGTACTCATATCAAATTCCTTTCCAACTGTTATTCTCCACTATAAGTTCCTTGGTAATTATTCGGAAAGTCAAATGAATATAAGAACCATAACTGAATATAAGTATACACAGATAAGGCTGGCATCCCCCTTTGCTTGCCACCCACATAATTTCATTATAGAATTGAGACTCCTTACATCCGAAACCACCACATATAATTAAGTATAGCAGATGCATTCTATGATTTCCAGAGTACAGCCTACGTTCCTTTACAATGCAACAAATATGTTCTTTCTAGCATATTCTTTCCGATATGTACTTGCGCCATGATGCAAAATTCCCAGGAAATGCCTGCTATTTCAGCAAATTTAGGATATTATTCGATGAAAACATATATCTATTTTTTCTCTTGATTTTCCCTCTTAATCTCCATACTATTCTGCCGATCCTTTTGTCCCTTTTGTTCTATTTTCTCTTTTGCTGTCATTTCGTTTTTTCCTCCAATTTTCAATAGAATTTTTAACTTTGTATTCTCTTCTTCCAATCTCTCATTCTTATTTTCAAGACCATTACTATATCTCAGTAAATAGAATATTCCACCTGAAATAATGATAACTAAGAAAACGCAGCTAAACAGGTAGCGGATTAACTCTTTTTGACTTAAGCCCTCAGGACATATTATAAATCCATTTATTATCACCCATGCCAGATAAAGGCAGAAACCAGCCTCAAGTATCAGTACAATTATTGCTTTCATACGTTCCTTCCAGTTCTTCTTCATAGCATCAATCCTCTTCTAACCTCTGCGATTATTATCATTTCCTGTTCTACTGTAATTATACCCACCCGGATATTTAGTATCAATATACGAACACTATTATCATAACAATAATCAAATGATAATGAGTATATCAAATTAAATGGGGTGAATATCTTGATTCGATACGATAAGCTTTGGCTGACCATGAAAGAGAAAGGAATAAGCCAGTATGAGCTATATACGAAATATAATATGAACCGAGCTCAACTGAACCGCCTTAGACATAATAAAAATGTCACAGTTGCTACACTAGACAAACTCTGCAACATCCTCCACTGCAGAATTGAAGATATCGCTGAACACTTTCCTGACGACAATAACATCTTCTGAACAACTAAATAGACGAAAAGGGAACAGTCATTTCTATAATCTTAAACGACTATTCCCTAAGACTTTGCATACAGATCTTTATAAAACGCTGTTCTTCTTTCGTCAGCGTTTCCCACAGCTTCAATACTTCCCTCTGCTCTTCTGTGATACATCCAGACTTTACCCTTCCCTCACTTTCGAAGAACTCTGAAAGACTAATGCCCAGTGCTCTGCAGATCTTGTCCAATGTGATAACAGTTGGTACCGTCTTTTTCTTTGATATTGATGATAGAGCAGACTGTGAAATGCCTGTCATAGCCGAAAGCTGATATCTGCTTATCTTCTTTCTCGCGCAGAGCTCATTCATCCTTTCCGGGATATACTTCTCAATATCCAAACATTACACACTTCCTTCCGTAGTAGTATAATGCTATTTTAACCAGAAGTACTGTAAAAAATTAGTCCCATATCGCAGAAGTAATACTTCTGTATAGAGAAGTATACGGGTAAAAAATAATCGCCCCTATTCAATTTTCAATTACTCTTCTTTCAGTGTAACACTATTTCGCGAAATACAAAAGGGGCTTTCGTACTGTAGCCAGTGTGAATATACAATTCAAATGTAATATAAATATGCACAGTCACTAAATCCGCTGCCACAAAATAAACAACTTTGCATTCATCTAACTGGTACTGGATCTTAATCCGGTTATAATACGAAAGATCACTGTAAGGTGATATAATGGCTTTATTGGGAGGTATGCTGAATATGAAAAGGGTTTGTTTTGTAACAGAATTACTGTTTGCAGAAACCAGAAATCTCAAACATATCAGAGAATTGTTGGAACAGCTCATGGCAGAGGGCCCGGTTGAATGCTGGTTTTATAAATGCTGCCGGCCTTTCGCAGTACAAGCGCTGGAAACAATTATGGAGATCCGTAAGGAAAGACCGGATGCGGAACTCGCGGTTGTGGACGTTGTAGATCCGCTTGAAACTGAGACTGAGAATATGGACTGGAGCGAACAGGAGGAGTGTGACTTTTTCCCCGCCGGTACAGTGGACCGCTTTATCACCGCCCCTGTATTTGCAGGTAAAGCAGGAAAAAATGGACAGTTTGTATCCACCCGTTGGCGAAAAGTAAATAAATGGGTGTGGGAACAGTGCGACTGTATTGCAGCGTACTATTATGACGATTTATTACATGATATTGCGCCACGGATCAAGAGAACGGCAGAAAAGAAACAGATCAAGTTAGTTCATTTCTATAGTAAGGAAACAGAAGCCTTGATCAAGAAGAAAGCCAAGTGCCTTGAAGGTGAAGATAGCATCCTTTATAATCGACGTCTGAAAGGCGATACTTTTAAAGAAATGGCCGAAAATATGCACGCACCGCTCCCCAGTCTTATGTCCCATACACATAAGGCAATTGGTAAATTGTACAATCTGACGGTTGCCGAGCTGCGGCGTCAAGGCAAACTATATTCCTCTCCTTTTAGCCCATAGCCTGATCCAGTTCAGCAAATATAGAGATGCTGGCATGCCTTCTGATCTACGATTCAAAGGGGCGAAAAGTCTTATAATTAAATAGTGGACAGTGTGGATACATATGTTACAATAGTACTGCAATTAAATAGTAGACAAATCAGATTTATATGATATACTTGTACTATAATTAAATATAGGATTTTTAGATCTAAGGAAAATAGAAAAGGTGATATTATGAAAGATTATGTGTCTTTTCCCGTTTATGACAGTAAGGATATAAACGCAAATATTGAAACGCTGCAAAAGCTGCTGGAAAATACAGGAATAGCGATCCTATATGAGAAAAATCAGGATCCGTTATTTGAGAAATTGAATTTAGGTCTGTTGCAATTTAGATGGGATGCTGATGTACTGCAAAAGAAGATGAAAAGAAATGCAGGAAGAAAATTCAAACTCAGCAATTATACTTATACGCTTGAAGAAATTCAAAACAAAGTAAAAGAACAAGGGGCGGACGCTACTGCAAAAGAACTCGGACTCAGCAGATCCCGATTTTATGGCCGGCTTAAAAAGGCAAAGGATTCCGGAAGTTACTATTTTTAGCAGTAACCGCAAGACTGGTCCACTCCTGGAATTCAGGAGACCATAAGAGTTGGCCAGTCTTCCCTGCTATCTCCCTAAGGGAGCCAGATTCTGCTACATAGGACACTCCCAAAATTTGTCTGCAAGAAATGAATATAAGCCTCTCCGCAGTGGTGCCCGCGCGTCTGAAGCAGCCCGCAAGAGTGCAAAATTTCAACTGAGCTCTTTCAGGCACAAAGACAGGATCACCCTGTGATCATGTGTCAGGACGATATCGTAAACCTTCAATAAATTAATTGGCACCCCAAAGTTCCTGAATTTCACTGAGCTTTTGAGTTTATCAATTGCTGCTTCAAGCAGTTCGTCCTTATGCTCCCTGCATAATTCGATACTGTTATCAGAAAAAGCCCTGAGCAGTATTTCAATCCGTATGATATCGAATGTATCAGAATCCTCGTTACCGGTAAAACGTTGAAAAATTGGTCCCTGTACATTGACGATCATGGAGTAAGGCTCTCTCTTTTTCTTCTTAGAAAGGATCAGCTCTGGATCTTCTATTAGCGCTGTCCGGATCTCAGTCAGTTTCTTCCCGTTAAACTGCTTTCCAACCCTGATCCAGAAAGTAAAATGATCTGGCAGTGCAAACTCCTTTTCATCATACGATATAGATCCATATATTTCTTCCGGGAAATGATGTCCAACATCACTTTTCTTATTCCAGACAGAGTAATCGGAATAGTTATAACGGGTGATCGCCGTTAACCTGTATAACCGCTCTTTATATATCCCGTAAAAATTAATATAATTCTTTTTAGCACTCATTATATCCTGTACCATGAATTCCTCCATCCCATGATTGATCCGGTTGAAGGCCTTGTCCGTTTCTGTCGGCAGCGGCAGATCTGCATGAACAAACTCTAAAGTGTCTCCATAAATGGTCTTCAATTGATAATAAGGATACTCGGGATATCTTATGGATGGTATGTTATTTATATAATATACTTTCCCCTCGATAGTAATCCTGTCATTTTGTTTGAACATTTCCTCCATTTTTCTTCTCCTGCTGATATCTGCCCTTAATGAGCCGCTAATTCTGCCATTTCTTCCGGAAAATACTTTTCATAAAACCAGCGGTAACGAATTTCCATCTTGTCATCCCCCAGCGCCCTGATATCATTTTCGGGGTGGATTTTATCATTTTCCAAAAGAAATTTTGTATTGATCAGTTCTTGATACCGTTTGTCGCTTAACATTTCCTCCCGGCTTCGGTATCCATGTTTTGGAGTTTTCCAATATATGATATCGTGGATTGTCTGCTCTAGGATGTGCTCCCTTTCCTGTAAATAACGTTCTGTAATCTTATCTATCATTTGCCGCATACTAAACCTGCTTTCTCCGGATTCTGGTAGATATTGCCGATCACCCTCAGTGCGGGGCGCACCGTATTGCCTAGGGGCTGTACATCTCCGGTCTGAGGATCCCTTGCTATAATAGCATAAGTTTCCGTATCAAATTCTATCACATATGGGTTCTTCATATAATCATATTCCACGATGTCACCGATAAATACAGTCTTTCCAGTGCAGTCTTCTATCCCGATTGCATACGAAAGTGTCTCCTTATGTATCTGTAAGAGTGAAATATTCATTACAATCTTATCCTGTGTAAAAATCTGAGGGATAATGCGGATATCATCTGGAGCAGCAAGGAATGCTGTACCGGATATCATATCGCCGCTTTCAACTTCTATCCCCCTGCATTCTATAGCCGGCGTTAAGTATTCAATCCCTGTGTCCGGATACTTTCGGCGACATATTTCATCGAGAAGCATTTCAGAAACAGTATTCCATGCCTCTAGAGTCTCCAGAGCAAAGCTGTACCGGCGCTGATACTGCAGGATATATTGGTCAAAGCAGAGCGGACGTTCTGTCTCTTCTTCAGCCATGATTCTGTATTTCTGGTAAAGTTCCATCAGTTCTTCATCCGATACATCTGAAAAAATATTGTCTTTTATCATCTGTGGTCCTCCTTATATATATCTTCTATATAATAATAGCCGGCTATTTTGGAAAAATGGAATTTTTTTATATTGTTTTCCTTTCGTATCCGGCTTGTCTCGCCTGCGGTTATGAATTATCATTTTGCTATGATTCCTGCTGAGCCGTCTGGCTTCTTCGAAGCTCTTATGCCCGGCAATATCTCCAGGGTAGTCTTATTCATAGAATTTCATGATACACACTCAAGCAACAGCATACTAAAGCTCTGCACTTTTAACAATGGAAAGGCCCGGACCATTCCGGGCCAAAATAATCAACCTTTTGCAATATTATCGAAATAAGTGATATCATTATCATTTGCTCTTCTCATGAATACATGAAAACAATTTTGATCAAAATCGTTATAAACGCACATTACAATGTATTCTTTCCCGTCAAGGATCACGTGTTCCTTAATAGCCGGTATCCTTACCTCCTGCAATGTTACCATATATTCTTCTAAATTATAAAGCTTCATTTTCATATGTTTCACCCTCCTATTGTATCATTCATGTGTTCACCTTCAATAATCACAAATATATTATTGACTGATGATGCAGGCTTTCTTTTCAAATTCAGCCTGCTGCTCCAAAGATTTCCAGGGCAGACTGAATGCTAAACACTCAGCCTGCCCACCCAGTCCACCCTGATTCTATCAGGTTATTCTTCTCACGCTAAGTAGTATTACAGTTCCTCAGCACCGTTTCCTGTGGCCTCTTTCTAATGCTCTCCATTCATTTTCTTTTCCAGCTCTTTGATCTGGTCGATCCTCGATGTGATCTCCTCAGCAAAATCCTCTGCATTTTCATATCCGCAGTACATGATCTGTACTACACAAGAGTAGGTATCACCTGAAATCTCCCCCTTTATGCCGGATATAAAAGCTAATACGGCGCGGAGCATCTGGTTCCATAGCATACCGCATTTTTCATCGTATTCAGATATGCATCCCCGTATCCATTCCTGCAGATTGTTACTGACATCCTTTGCGCCACAATTCGTCTGCTGCACAAAATACATCACTTCTGGCTTGCCGGATTCCTTGTCAAACGCTGTAGCACGCCCGACTGGAAACAGTGCACAGACCGTCGGCTTCACTTCATGTATCTTGCATTTACTCCTGAAGAGGAAAGGACAGATCTTCTTTGCCCCTTTTGGTTTTATCCTAAGAAGCGGGATTCCGCTTGGTCTGCCCACATATAATTCGCAATATTTCTCCAACAGTTCTGTGAAATCAATTCCTAAGTGGTTCTGGATCCTCATCACGTCATAGCCGCTCATCACAATATCCTCTCGATTCGTGCAGCACGCACCGCAGCATGTACACCGAAAGTCAAACGTATCTGTATCCAACAACTTTGTGTTTCTGTTTTTCTCTATTACATCCCTAATTATTTTTTCCATTACACTTTCTCCTTCTATTTCATATAAATTCTACTAAAATCCGCTTATCTGTGATAATCCACTATTACAAGTACGTCATCATCTGCCAGAGAATCCAAGAACTCTTCCACTCTTGCGTTCCACGGCTCCTTACAGTCCTCCTTTTCTTCTGGCTCACTCAGACGATCGTCTGACGCATGCCAGCCCCCTTTCTTATCCAACAGATCATGGGGGCATAAAGGATATCTGGATTCATGGAGCCAGTCTTCCCTTTTCAGATAATCTTCCAGTGACTCACCTCGGTGATACAAGTAAGAATTACCATCCCAGATTCCATCTTCTATCCGTTTCCCGTAAATGTTTTTTGGACGTTCACCCGTACGGAAAAAGTCTTCCAACTCTCCGAAACGTTCTTCCTGTCTGGCACGATGCCAGGCCCACATAGCCTGCCATTCAATGTCCCTCATTCTTGCTCCGCTGGTCCATCGATATCCCCTGGGTGGCTCTACTGTCTCGTCACGCCACGTCCAGCTGATCTGCCCTGAGAAATATTCTCTGCATGTATCCTTGACCAGCAGCAAATACGGCCAGCGTCCGCCTATCTCATACCAATCCCAGATACCATTCGGATTCATATAATAGCCGAAAGCACTTTCTTTTTCGCTATACTCTATACCAAACCACTCTACTGCAAACCTGTAGATATCCGGATATAATTTCTTCAGCGGGTATCCGGTAAGCGCCCTGATACTCTTCGCGCGTTTTGTCCGCCGCAGTTGATGAACCGGTCCGGCGTCCGCTTCGAATACTTTCCCGTCACGGATTACAAACCGATTCCCATAGGGGCTATCAAAATACGGTACGATCGTTCCCTGAGGAAGTTTCAGACAGTCCACTGTCCCTTCATACCCTGCCTCTATTCTCTCTGTACAATCGCAGAATTTCAAATTCTTCGGATCCGTATCTCCTTCACAATACTTCTGCATCTTTTCAGCTACAGCATCATGGACCATACAATAAAACTTGTCCTGAACGCCGGTTTCCTCGTGATCATGCTCTCCTTTACAGGAGGTCTGTCGATCCTGCTCATGGTTAATTACTTCCGCCTCTATACAGGCGTTTTCTCCATATTCATTTATTTCCGGTATTTCTACCGCTGCAAATGTCATAAAATGCATAAGCTGTCTCCTTTCTATATAAAATGGAGACAGGGCAGACAACCGAAAATCCGGTCATCCACCCTGTCTGACTCTCTTTACTATAATATTCTTTACTCCTTCACCATCTTTAAAAACCTGTTATGATACCCGGACTACTGGCGATAAAGCGGCTGAAGGTCAACAGGTTCTGCCATCCCCTCCCGAAGTTCTCTCAGGGCACAGGCATTCTCCTTAATCCGGTAATCTGTCCACAAGTTTATCTCATACTTTTTACGAATCTTGTTCTGCTTTGCAGCCGCTTCAGCAAATTTACTTATCACCGGATCATCCCAGTACCACACAAAGTACGTGTGCAGAGTATAATTTTTATCGTCATAGATCCGCTTGCAGTACCGCAGTCCGTTCATCCGCATGACATCTTCCTGTGCCTCCAGATTTTCATACTGTTCTGGAGATACAAAATGATATCTCTCCCTATACGTCCACACAACTGCCTGTTTTCCCTTGAAGCAGGAGACTATTCCCCGGTATGTCCGAATCCACGCCTGTAACTCTTCCTCTGTCTTCCACGCTCTGTCTCCACTCTCTCTGCTAGACAGAAAGAAATGATCTCCGTTTCTCCCCTGCTTTAAGAAATACAGGTAATACTTATTATGCGTCATGGTCGAGAAGAGGTCCTCATTCAGATCGCACATCCATACATTCACGGTTGCATAAAAATCAATGCCCCTCGTCCGGTATATCCCGCTGCCAAAATCCCAGAACCGCTTCTCTTCCTGTCCGGCATATTTCATCTTAGAAACCGGCAGATTCGCCCAGCTGCCGCCAGAAGAAACCAGGCGGAATCCCAGCATATTCTCATCGTTCCGACAGATGTGTACATACGCATTCTCACATGTATTGGCTTTTCCATCTGCAATATACTCGATATGGGTATGAGGATAATACGTTCCATAAGGATCCGTATACCGTATAATGTCGCCGGGTCTTGGTTCGGACACTGACCTTGAGCTTTCGATGAGCTCTATATACGCATTTACCATATCAACGTCTCGCTGTCTGATCTCGTGATTCGCTATAATATAGTCATCGTTAATGCATGACAGCGTCTCGATCGTATATCTGTCCATGTTCAAATCCTCCTTTTCCATAAAAAAAGCACCAGTACGGAATTTTTCTATCCGTCTGATGCTAACCTTTCTCATTATTCAATTTTTGCTATCATACCTGCTTCACGGCAGGATTGCTGCTGTTCTCTCTCCGGGCACTTTTCAATGTCATGGTAATACATTTGATCCGCTGCTCCGGGGTAAGCGGGTCAACCGATAGATTTTCCAGTACACGGTACATTGTTTCCGGATCCGTAGCGTGGATCTCCTGCGCAAGCCGATTGAATGCCTCCAGATCAACGTTTGCAAAGAGCAGTTTGTCTACCATCTTGAGTTTAGATGACCGAAAAAGAGTTCTTACATCCGCCGCATCTGTAATGCCGAGTATGGTCCTCGCATCCTGTATATCCTTCTCTGTTGCAGGAAGCGGAACCCGTATCGTTTTCCGATCATAGTTCAGTTCAATCCACACGGGATAATCCCTGCCATACTCTCGTGATTTCCGAAAATCTGCTGTGAATCCGTCCGCCCTCGCCGTATATTTTGCCTGCAGCGGGGATTGCTCGAAAAACATTTCCATTTCGTTTAACTCACAATCTATCTGCTGCCGCACATCAGAGCACTCCCTTAGCTTAATTGCAAGAGTTTTTCCATGTGACACCCCGGCTGGCTCCATCGATTCGCCCCAGCCGTCTGTTATGCCTCCGTCCAGATATTCCTTGATAATGCTGATCTCAGATTCCGTCAATATGTGTTTTGCCTCTACTATGAACGCACCCTGCAGGACTCCGTTCCTCACTTCTGCATCAGGCCGGCCAATCAAAAAGCCGGTATCTGTATAGGGCGTATCCTGATGGATATGAGCATATAGTTCCCAGTCCGACCAGCTGTCGATCCGCCGGATCTTTCTCGCTATCATATCAGATACTTCCCTGCTGTAAACCGCAGCCTCAGCTCCATCCAGATCCTGAAAATCCTCATCATCTTTTTCTTTGACAGATACATCAATGGGGAAATAGAACTTTGCAATCTGGAACTGCGGATATTCCCTTTTGCGGTCTGCAAATCGCTTATACTCCATAATATCAAAAAGATTTTCCCCTGTATAATATGGGGTCACACCGGATTCCTCTGTTATGCCTGCTGCCATCGGGCAGATCCTGAGCACATGGTTCAGCATTTCTCCCGGATACATCTGGGTGCTTTCAGCAATTTCTTCAAGAAATTTCTTTCCCTGCACCTGATTAAGCTGATCCAGCGCATAGGCAAGCATATTAATCTCTTGTGCCCATACGCGATCAGGAAGTTTTTCTTTCAAGTCAACACCGAGGAATTCCGCTTTCACCAAAACTGTATTTTCAATAGGAACAAACAGATCAATTCCCATCTCCTGCTCGATCAGAAACATCTGCCGATCGCTCAGTGGCATTTCAAAGACTTTACCTGATTTTTTTATCTGAAACACACTTTTCCCTCCTGTTACTACCATTGTGCTATCCCTTTCTTTCCCGCAAATCAACTATGCGGACAGGATGAAGTGAATTGCCAGTTGACATATATATAACGAACCCAAAAAGATATGACTCCAGATTCTTTTCTTAATCATACAACCGGCTTTTCTTATTTTCAAGTTTATATATTCACGGAATGAGTGAACTCCGCAAAAATAGTATACTTGCATTTTGTATGCCGCTTTTACCGCACCCCCAAGTTTCAATAAACCAACTTACTGCCATTCATCGGGTTCCATACTCTAAGCCCTCAATACATATCGTACTTACAAATTTCACATATTATATACTACTAAAAAACGCATAAAACACTTCCATGTTCTACACGCTTTGTACACATTCAATATACTGTTTATTTTTCTGGGCTAAGTCCGTGCATTGCAAGCAATATACGTAAAAAGCCATAATTTATTCTTCCCAATAATCAATGGATTCCTGGGATATGGAACTGATACCGAACAGCTCATACATAAAATCTTCCCTTTCATCAAAGATTTCCACTATAATGATTCTGTCGTTCTCGATTCTGTAAAACAGATAATTATGGCATACATAAAGGTATCTGTAATCAGAATGAATATCAAACATAGAAGAGAGCATAACGCCTTTTTCTTCAAAATCAGTCAGACTTTTTACAGAATCCATGATACGTTTCAATGCCTTTGCCGCCGATTCCGGACCAAATTCGGCAGTCAGACGCATTTTTAATGCTTTCAGCTTACGTCTGACAATATGGGAATACTCAATTTTCTTCATCCATGTACCCCCAGTTCGGCTTCCAAAGCTTCTGCGGATACCGTTCCTTCTTCACGAATAGAGACTTCTGCCTCGTTTAGTTTGTTCATCAACTGATAAAGAGCCTTCTGCTTATCCAACTCATCCAATTCCTTCATATCTATAATGGCGCATTGTCCATGACCATTGCGGGTTAAATATACCCTGTTTCCATATCTAACCTCATTTATGACCGCCGTGTAATTTCTCAAATCTGAAATAGGTTTGATGTTTGGCATATCAATTCCTCCTCGCATAATCATTAATATCATTACTATTGATTTTATTATACTCATTGTTTGCGAATCAATCAATATATTTCACTGTAAATTTGCAGCGCTCTAATCTTCCATTACTTACCATTAACTGAGAAAATCCACAATAACAAGAACATCATCGCCTGAAAGTGAGTCCAGGAAGTCTCCTACCCTGCTCGTCTACACTTTCTGTGTTTCATCTTCCCTTAACCCCTGAATATCATCTACTGAATGCCAGTTCCCTTCGATATCCAAAAAAGTCGTGCGGAATCATCAGATATCTAAAGCCTTTCTGCCTGGTTTCCCGCTCCAAATAGTCTTCCAGAGAGTCTCCACAATTATATTCATATTTTCTATTAATGCAAATCCCCTTGTCCGTCTGGATTACATGGATGCCGTCCAAGATTAAAGCTGTGTTAGATATTCCGGATTTTCTGTCAACTTCCAATACGGCTCCATCTTGCGTTCTATCTCTTTTTCAACAATTTGCGAGAATTGTTTTTGTAAGATGTTTCCTTCCCCATACTCTTCTGCCTGAGGTACTGTTACCGCTGTTAAACCAAAATTATGCATATTATTATTCCTTCCCGTTAAAAAAAGCAGGACAGCCGACGGAATTATCGTGGCGGACGTTCTGCCATTCCCTTTTTCTCTGTCCTGTATATCTGCTGCTCAAAATACCTGCATCTCCACTGTCACTGCAGATACCGGTACAGCGGCTGCAAGTCATACGGCTTCACCTGGCCTCAGCAATTCATCAGCGGCGCTGGCTTTCCTTCTGCCTAAAATCTGTCCTGCCTTACCTGACCGAATCTCTTTTAATAGATGAATCACTTCAGCTACAGCCTGATCCGTTCTCTGAATACCGGATGCTGGTATTTTTCTGAGCAGATCAGCAGTCTCGGTATCCATAAACCGGACTTCTTCAGCCAGCTCGTTAAATAACTTTAAATCTATTCTCCCAAAACAAAGACCGTCTGTTCTGCTTAGCCCAGGTGTATAGATACTGATTTTAAGAAACTCCTCATCCTCGTTTCCAAGTAAATATTTGCTTTTCTGGACATCCGACTGCTGTGCCGGCAGTGGAATCCGCACCTTTCCGAAATCATTTTTCAACTCCATCCAGACCGGACATGTTTTCCCATACTCAGAATCACTGCGGAAGTCTGCGTCAAACTCTTCTTTCTTTACGATATGATCCTCGTATTTCTGATATTGAAGATGAAGCAGCTCCAGCTCATCCAAAACAAGTTCTCCTTTCCCTTGCTGGAGCATATCTGTGCAGCCTCCTACGTCAATACAGAGTTTATGACCTTCTGGCAATTCTACCTCATAGAAGCATTCATTCCAGCAACTAATAAGGTCAAAATCCAAATGAAGCCTGACATACATAGCTTCTTCCTCTGTAAAAGTGTGCTGTGCCAATAATATGACCACAGCCCACAACTCATTGTTGCGGATCTCCACATCAGGGCGTTCATAGATTATACCATGTTCCAGATACTCCTGTTCTTCCAACAGATCAATATAAAGCGACCAATCAGACCAGATATCCATACATTTCGCGTAGCTTGATATTGTCTCTGCGAAAGACAGCGTTTCACTTTTACTGAGTTCCTGATATGGCGCCTCTTTCTTTTTCTGCAAGGAAACCTTAATCGGAGCATAGACTTTCACCATCTGAAACTGTGGGTATTTCCGTTTGTAGTCCTGTATACGCTTAAATGCCATGAGTTGAAAGAGGTTTTCCCCTGTATAATACGGGATTAGCCCTGACTTTTCAGGGATGCCTGCTGCCATCGGACAAATCCTAAGTGCACGGTTCAGCATCTCTCCGGGATACATTCGAGGGATTTCCTTAATACTCTGAAGAAACTCATGCCCCTGCTCTGAATCCATGCATTCCAGAACATACGCCAGCATATTGATTTCCTGTATCCACAGAGAAGCCGGTAATTTTTCTTTTAACTCTACTCCGCGGTATTCCGCCTTGATGCAGACTGCATCTTCCCTGCGTAAGAACAGATCGGTCTTCTTTTCCTTCTTAACAGCAACCATCTCCTCATCGCTTAGCGGCAATTCGAGGTCTGTTCCACATAAATTGACTATAAACATAAATCAATCCTCCTGTTATCATATAATTTTTTCTCTGAAATAAAAAATGCCAGCCGTTCATGCTTCGGCTGGCTGGTTCCATTATCGTCTTATAAGTCTGCTACCCTCCTTTTTCAAAATAAAAAGCACCTGAAGATGCTTCAGATGCTTGCAAACCTGTTTCCAGGAATTATTCTCTTCGACCTGCTTAGGCAGATCTTCATAAATAATAAGACTGATAATATAAGTATCATACCGTATCACTATATGTTTGTCAAAGCTTACCTATTATATAAAAGCCTATGAACACGCCTTGAGTTTACAGGTGTGCACAGGGCGAATTGAGGAAGCTTGAGGCATTCCTACAATCTGATCCAGAACCTAATAAGTCATTAATGGAAAGAAATAGGTGTCTTGCCTGCAGCTATTAAATTTCTTTAAAGCATCCCCGCCTCTGCCTAACGCGGCTGATTATTCCGATCTATATTCGCCTTGTACTATCGCCACTGGGTACATATAATAAAAATAATCAATTTACACTATTAGAAGTACAAAAAATACCCATTTTGGGGAGGGGAAGAATAAACACCAGCTATCAGTTTGCAAGCTTAGGAATATCTTAATAAAATCTGATGTAATTCATTGAGATTTCAGGGGAAATAATTGATATGCTATAAAAGAGTTGTACTATATGAAAGGAAGCAATTAGATGGCGGAAAGGGTTTTAGTTGTCGATGATGAACGCGACATTGCGGATTTATTAGAAGTTTATTTACAAAGCGAAAACTACGAGGTTTACAAATTTTATTCTGCAAAAGAAGCATTAAATTGTATTGAAAACCAAGAATTAGATCTGGCTATTCTTGATATTATGCTGCCAGACATTAACGGCTTTTCTCTTTGTCAGAAAATACGGGCAAAATATACCTACCCCATTATTATGCTGACGGCAAAAGACGAAGAGACAGATAAAATTACAGGTCTGACTTTGGGAGCGGACGATTATGTAACAAAACCTT
>ERZ1090862.444-NODE-444-length-18437-cov-5.793222_pt1 | contig 18437 bp, 20 predicted proteins | sample MGYA00478481_ERZ1090862 | MGnify/ENA primary metagenome ERZ1090862 (study PRJEB33644, sample SAMEA5815745) | chicken gut metagenome | biome: Chicken; feature: Gastrointestinal Tract; material: Caecum | place: Ireland | collected 2019-01-01 | study: A study of the... | reverse complement strand
AAAGAAGAGAGGCAGAGAATCATGGGTGAAGAATATTACAACAATTATAGTAATAACGATATAGAAGGGCAGCCGGTTCCGGAAGGACCGGCACAGAAAAAACAGAGAAGGTCAAAAGAAAAAAAGCCAATGACAACAGGCAGAAAATGGGCATCTGTCATAGCGATGGGGCTTGTTTTCGGACTGGTGGCAGGAGGCACTATGTTCGGCGTTGATGCAGCGGCTGAACGTGTGACAGGGATAGGCAGATCGAATCTGCAGCTCGCCCAGACTCAGACGACGGACAGCTCGGGATCGGGCGCTTCATCGTCGGATTCTCAAGGGACAGTGGCAGAAGTCGCTCAGAATGCAATGCCTTCTCTGGTAACGATATCTACCATGTCTGTGGAGGAGATGAGAAACTTTTTCGGAGGCACACAGCAGTATGAAGTAGAAGGAGCAGGAACCGGTGTCATTGTAGGCGAAAATGATACGGAGCTTCTGATCGCGACAAATTATCATGTGGTAGAAGGCGCGAACAGTCTTTCCGTTGGTTTTATAGACGAGGAGAGTGTGGAGGCCGAGGTAAAGGGTACGGATGTCGATAATGATCTGGCGGTTGTTTCCGTAAAACTGTCCGATATTCCGGACGATACGATGAATCAGATAAAAATCGCTACAGTCGGTGACTCGGATGAACTTCAGCTTGGTGATCAGGTAGTGGCCATCGGCAATGCACTTGGATACGGGCAGTCTGTAACGAGCGGCTATGTGAGCGCTCTGGATCGTGATCTTACTCTTACCTATGAAAATGGAACAACGATTAATTCAACAGGACTGATCCAGACAGATGCGGCAATCAACTCTGGAAACAGCGGCGGCGCACTGCTGAATATGCAGGGCGAACTGATAGGAATCAATGAGGCAAAGAGTTCTAACACTTCGTCCGGAGCAAGTGTAGATAATATCGGCTTTGCAATTCCGATCGACAAGGCTCAGAGCAGTCTGCAGGAAATGATGAATCTGGAGACAAGAGAAAAGGTAGATGCAGACCAGGCGTCGTATCTGGGAATTCAGGGATCAGATGTAAGCGCCGAGGTATCAGAGCTTTATGGGGTTCCCTCGGGCGTGGTAGTAGTGGATGTCGTTGAGGACGGGCCTGCAGCCGAGGCGGGAATGCAGAAGGGTGATGTAATCACAGAACTGGACGGACGCAGTATCAGCAGTATGGAGCAGCTTCAGCAGGTGCTTCAGTACTATGCGGCGGGCGAGAAGGTTGATGTAATCGTACAGCGGTCTGACAACGGAGGATATCAGGAGCAGACAATGAGCGTTACCCTCGGATCTGCGGCTGATGCTCAGAATCGGTAAAACGAAGTTTGACAAGATTCTTCTGGAATCCTTCGAGCATATGGGAGAGGGACGAACAGTCTACGAAGGGCTGGTTAATAAGTTCCATTACATAGAAGACGAGAAGCTTTTTTTCAGAGCGGCGTTTAAAACAGATGACCAGAACAGTCTGAGGGAGCATGATTTTCGTCTGATTTTGAAGTTCTATACTGACCGGATCGAGGAGAAGACAGGGAAAAAGCTGTCGGACCAGCTGAGATTTCTGCTGGAAATGTACTGTCAGGGCTCCATCTATATGACTGTGCGGTGGGTACTGGGACAGATAAAAGGAACTCCGGAACAGATCGCCTCAGCTCTTGTGGATGCGATGCCCGCAGAGCTGGAGCGCGTCTTCAGGCAACTGGAGCTTCTGTGAATTCTGAAAAAGCGGCATAAAGCAATATGGGAGGGGCAATCTGCATATAATGTGACAGATTGCCCTTTTTGTAACTTTTTATTTCTCCCGGCGATTGTTAAAATGTAAACAGAAACAGCCGGGCCATACCGGCAGAATCGACAAAGAAAAGGAGATTGATGACAATGGCAAACAGAATCATGCTGAATGAGACATCTTATCACGGAGCAGGAGCGATTCAGGAGATCGCGGCAGAGGCTAAGGCGAGAGCGTTCAAAAAAGCGTTCGTATGCTCCGACCCGGATCTTATCAAGTTCGGAGTCACTGCAAAAGTGACAGATGTGCTTGACAATGCGGGACTGGCTTACGAAATCTATTCCGATATCAAGGCGAATCCTACGATTGAGAACGTACAGCACGGTGTACAGGCGTTCAGAAATGCCGACGCTGATTACATTATCGCTATCGGAGGAGGATCTTCCATGGATACGGCCAAAGCGATCGGAATCATTATCGCGAATCCGGAGTTCGAAGATGTAAGAAGTCTTGAAGGAACGGCTCCCACAAAGAATCCGTGCGTCCCGATTATCGCGGTTCCGACTACGGCGGGAACGGCAGCGGAGGTTACGATTAATTACGTGATCACGGACGTGGAGAAAAAGAGAAAATTTGTGTGTGTTGACCCGCATGACATGCCGGTCATCGCAGTGGTGGATCCGGATATGATGGCTTCCATGCCGAAGGGGCTGACCGCTTCCACGGGAATGGACGCGCTGACTCATGCGATCGAGGGATACACTACAAAGGCGGCCTGGGAGATGACGGATATGTTCCATCTCAAAGCGATTGAGATCATCTCCAGATCATTGAGAGGCGCTGTTGCAAATGAAAAAGAGGGGCGTGACGGAATGGCTCTGGGACAGTATATTGCGGGAATGGGATTCTCCAATGTAGGCCTCGGGATCGCGCACTCTATGGCGCATACGCTGGGCGCGGTGTATGACACTCCGCACGGAGTCGCATGTGCGATGATGCTTCCGATTGTGATGGAGTACAATGCAGACTGCACAGGTGAGAAGTACCGTGAGATCGCAAGGGCAATGGGCGTAAAAGGGGTAGATGACATGTCTGTTGAGGAGTACAGAAATGCGGCAGTCGATGCAGTGCGTCAGCTCTCCTCAGATGTCGGAATTCCAACAAAACTGGAAGCGGTCAAAGAAGAAGACCTTCAGTTCCTCGCTGAATCCGCATACGCGGATGCGTGTGCGCCGGGTAATCCGAAAGACGCAAGTGTAGAGGATCTGAAAGACCTGTTCCGGAAGATCATGTAGATACAGAAGAAGGTATGCTGCATAGCCGGATAAACGGAAAGAAACTGCCATGAAATATAAAGCTTCGGAAACCGACCTGATTTGAAAACGGTGCCGTCTGAATGCAGACAGACGGCACCGTTTTTCATATCGTTCTGCGGTCGGTTCCCGGAGCTTTTATCCGTTGGGGTAATCCGGAATTTTATACTGGACGTAACCGCATATAAGAGGTAAAATTATAAAAGATAATATTACGGAGAGGGCTCCGAAAAAAGGAGAAAGGAGATAACATTATGAAATCATTTACGTATGTTATCGCCGACAGGGCGGGAATCCATGCAAGACCTGCCGGAACGGTTGTGAAAACGGCGCAGAAGTATGTGTCCGATATTCTGATAAAGAAAGGAGAAAAAGAGGCTGACGCAAAGAAGCTGATGCAGCTTATGGCTCTGGGTGTGAAGTGCGGCGAGGAGATCACTGTGGAAGTATCCGGGGAAGACGAAGAGGCGGCCTGTGCGGCGGTGGAGTCTATTTTCAGGGAACAGCTGTAAAACAATTATGATTGAGAGAAACCAAAATCACAGGGAGGAAGATTATGGGAAATATATGGCATGATATAAGCGAGGACAGGATATTTCCAACGGATTTCATTTCCGTGATCGAGATATCAAAGGGAAGCAAGAAAAAATATGAACTTGACAAAGAGACAGGACTTATTATCCTGGACAGGGTGCTGTATACCTCGACACATTATCCGATGAATTACGGATTTATTCCCCGTACTTTAGGAGACGACGGCGATCCGCTGGATGTTCTTGTCATGTGCTCGGAGCCTCTGGAGCCGCTGACGCTTGTGAGATGCTATCCGATCGGAGTGATGAAGATGACAGACGGCGGCGCAGGCGATGAAAAAGTGATTGCTATCCCGTGGGCTGACCCCACATACGAAGCCTACACTGATATTTCAGAACTTCCGAAACATATATTTGACGAGATCAGACATTTCTTTACCGTATATAAGGATCTGGAAGGAAAGAAGACCGCAGTGAATGAGTTTGACGGAGCACTCGGAGCGGTTCAGGTGATCGAGGAGTGTATTGAGCGTTATAAGGAGAAATACGGGACGAAAGAGACGGAAGAATAATCCGGAAAAATACTACATAGCAGAAAGGCACAGAAAAGGAGAGATGACCTATGGAGAAATTCGGAGATAATATTAAGAAAATCCTGCTTGCCGGGATCGGAGCTGTTGCGGTCACAGCAGAAAAGTCGAAAGATCTTCTTGATGAGATGGTCGAGAAGGGGGAGCTTACTGTTGAGCAGGGAAAGGTCCTCAATGAGGAGCTGAAACACAATATAAAGAAGACTGTAAAGGAAAAGGTCAATGTATCTGTAAAACCGACTTCTCCGGAAGATCTCAGCACGCTTCTTGACAAAATGACACCGGAACAGATCGCTGCGCTGAAAGAACAGATCAGCAGGATGGAAGAGAACACCGAGGCTGGAAAGCAGGGCAGTGAAGAGCAGGAAAATGACCGGGAGAACACAGGCGCGGATGAGTAGTATAGAACCTATCGAATACAATTCAAGGCTCAGGGAGATCACCGCAGTTTTAAGAAAGCACAATATCACCCGAGGTGTAACGCCCAAGAAACTGCGGATGATTATTGAAGATCTCGGGCCCACATTCATCAAGCTGGGGCAGATTATGTCAATGCATTCGGATATACTTCCGAAACGTTACTGCGATGAACTGATGAAGCTGCGCTCGGAGGTAACTCCGATGCCGTTCGAGGAAGTCATAGAGGTAATAGAAGAGTCCTACGGCCGTTCGTGGAAGAGAGTTTTTTCCGAGATCGATCCGGAGCCGCAGGGCTCTGCTTCTATTGCCCAGGTTCACAGAGCTGTTCTGCGCACAGGTGAAGACGTGGTCGTAAAGGTACAGCGAAAAGGAATCTATGAGACTATGGCGAGGGACATCGCGCTTCTTCATAAGGCGGTCAAACTTCTCCCCCCGGTCAGCATAAAAGGAATGGCTGATCTTGATCTTGTGCTGGATGAGATGTGGTCTGTCACAAGAGACGAGATGAACTTTCTGACCGAGGCGTCGAACATGGAAGAGTTTGCCCGCAGGAACAAAGATGTGAACTATGTCGGAACGCCGATACTCTATCAGCAGTTTACCACAGTGCATGTTCTGGTTATGGAATACATTGACGGGTGCGGGATTGATGACAAGGAACAGCTTCTGGAAAACGGGTATGATCTCCGGGAGATCGGAACCAAACTGGTGGACAACTATATCAAACAGGTCATGGACGACGGATTTTTTCATGCGGATCCTCATTCCGGAAATGTAAAGATCCGGGAGGGAAAGATCATCTGGATCGACATGGGAATGATGGGAAGACTGACTGAGCATGACCGTGAGATGATCGGAAAAGCAGTGCAGGGAATCGCACTGAACGATGTGGGGATGATCCTGAATGCGGTCATGGCGATCGGAGAGTTTAAGGAGAAACCGGATCAGCACCGGCTGTATGACGGGATCAGCGCGCTGCTTACAAAGTATGGAAACACCGGGATCGGGAATATCAATATCGCGGAAGTCATGTCAGATCTTATGGATGTGATGAAAGACAACAAGATCAAGATGCCTCATGGACTGACCATGCTGGCACGCGGGCTTACCCATATGGAGGGAGTACTTGCCGATATCGCTCCGGATATCAATATGGTCGAGATTGCCACATCCCATATGGCGGGAAATCTGTTCAGGGAATTTAATTTCAAAAAAGAACTGAAAAGCAGTGGGAAGAGTATTGTAAAGTCACTTCGAAAAGCGCTGGACATTCCCTCTCTGGTGGCGGACATGATGCATGAATATCTGCTCGGAGAGGCAAAGATCACCCTGAATCTGCAGGCCACCAATGATCTCGCCCAGCTTCTCAGAAGACTTGTACGCAATATCGTAATGGGCCTGTGGGTTATGGCTCTTCTGATCAGTTCGAGCATTATCTGCACAACCGATATGACGCCGAAGATATTCGGTATACCCGCGCTTGGAGCATTCGGGTATATACTGGCATTCGTTATCGTGATGTATGTGTTTATAAAGCATATGCTGTCGAGAAAGTGACAGAATATTCAGAAAATGGTACGCATGGGGGTCAGGCCCCTTTGAGTACCATTTTCTGAATTTTCTTGACATAATGAACAACAGGTGATAAAATTCAAAAAACAAAATATTGCTTTAAACCGTTGAAGCGGAGATCAAAGCAGTCATGCGCGCACAGAGAGTCCGGGAAGGTGAGAGCCGGGTCGAGATGCAGTCTGCCAAATGGACCGCCGAGGGCGCAGTCAAAGGACTTTTCAGTCTGAGTATTCTGCGACGTGTGGGCATACGTCAGTTGCCGGGGATATGCTGGTATCCTGCAGAGAGCACAGGGAAAGACCCGTGAATCAAGGTGGCACCGCGGAGATTCTATAGAATTACCGTCCTTGACAGAATCAATCATTCTGTCAGGGACTTTTCTTTTGTCCAAAAGTCCGATGTGCACCGGAAAAAGTGCCGGCAGAAATCAGCAGCAAGAAGGAGGCGCTTATGGAAGAGAAGACACTGAAACAGATCATGACCTGTGCACAGGAAGGAAAGTATAGAAGATATCCTGTCAGCAGGGAACTCTATGCAGATGCATTCACCCCTGTGGAAGTAATGCGGTCCCTGCGGGCGGCCAGCAGACACTGTTATCTGCTGGAGAGTGCGGAGGACAGACAGCGGTGGGGGAGATTTTCTTTTCTCGGATATGATCCGGACATGGAGATTACCTGTACGGACGGAATCATGACTGTCACGGAAGGCAAAGAGGAAGAAGAGAAGAAAAGCCGAACCTTTCCTGTTGAGCATCCGGGAAATGTGTTCCGGAAGATTCTGGAGGATTACCGCACGCCTGCGGTGGAGGGGCTTCCGCCTTTTACCGGAGGGCTGGTCGGATATTTCTCATATGACTATATCAAATATGTGGAGCCTTCGCTGAAGAGGGTGCTCTCATCCGGAGAGGGGCAGGAGTTCCGGGATGTGGACCTGATGCTCTTCAATAAGGTGATTGTGTTTGACAATTACAGGCAGAAACTGATCCTGATCACGGGAGTCAGCCTGACAGGAGATCTGGAAAATAACTGTCACAGAGCAGAAGCGGAGCTGGATGACATGGAACGTCTGATCCGAAGCCAGGCAAAAGCGGATTTCCGCCCTCTCGTGCTGAAGGAAGAGTTCCATCCGGCAAAAGGACGGGAAGAATATACACAGATGGTAGAGCGGGCGAAGGAGTACATCCGGGAAGGAGATATTTTCCAGGTTGTGCTTTCCAATCCCCTGACAGCGAAGGCAGAGGGAAGCCTGTTTGACACGTACCGGGTGCTAAGGACCATGAATCCTTCCCCGTATATGTTCTATTTTTCCAGCGACGACATCGAGGTTGCCGGAGCGTCTCCGGAGACCCTGGCAAAGATGGTGGACGGCAGAGTGCTCACATTTCCTCTGGCAGGAACAAGGCCCAGAGGAAAGACAAAAGAGGAAGATCTGGCGCTGGAAGAGGAACTTTTAAGTGATGAGAAAGAGCTCTCGGAGCATAATATGCTGGTGGATCTCGGGAGAAATGATATTGGAAAAATCAGCCGGCCGGGCACGGTCCGGGTGGAAAAATATCTGGGAATCGAGAGATTTTCTCATGTGATGCACATCGGTTCGACGGTGGCGGGGCAGATCCGGGGGGACCGGGACAGTGTGGATGTGGTGGACGCGGTTCTTCCGGCAGGAACACTGTCGGGAGCTCCTAAAATCCGGGCGTGTCAGATCATAGCGGAGCTGGAGGAACAGAAGCGGGGCATCTACGGAGGGGCTGTCGGATACCTGGATTTCACCGGAAATGTGGATACCTGCATTTCCATACGGCTTGCATGGAAAAAGAACGGGCGTGTGTGCGTCCAGTCCGGGGCAGGGATTGTGGCAGACAGCATCCCTGAGAAAGAATTTGAAGAATGCCTGAATAAAGCGGGAGCGGTGCTCCAGGCCGTCAGGACTGCACAGGGAGGGCTCAGATGATTTTATTGATCGATAATTATGACAGTTTTGTATATAATCTTTATCAGTTTATAGCGGAAACGGGACAGCAGGTAAAGACCGTAACAAACGACCGGATTACACCGGAGGAGGTACTGGAGATGAGACCGGATGCAGTGGTCATCTCGCCGGGCCCCGGAAAGCCGGCGGACGCAGGAATCTGCGAAGAACTGATCCGCAAGGCAGCAGGGAAGATTTCCCTGTTGGGTGTCTGCCTGGGACATCAGGCAATTGCCGAGGCGTTCGGAGCCGAGGTGATTCATGCGGGCAGGCTGATGCACGGGAAGACATCCATTCTGACGGATGTACAGGAGAGTGTACTTTTTGAAGGACTCAGAGAACCGATCCGGGTGGCCAGATATCATTCTCTGGCGGTCCGGGCGGACACCATTCCGGAGGAGATCCGGGTGACGGCATGGTCCGAGGACGGAGAGGTTATGGCGATAGAACACAGACAGTATCCGGTATACGGAATTCAGTTTCATCCGGAATCGGTGATGACGCCGGAGGGACACAGGATGATAGAAAATTTTGTCCGCTCAGTCACGACAGGGCAGAGCCGATGCGGGAACGGGACGCCGGAATCAGAATTATAATCATGAAATCAATCCAAAAAACAGGAGGCAGAATATTATGATCAGAGAGGCAATTATCAAACTTTCACAGAAACAGGATCTTACTTACGAAGAGGCAGAGCAGGTCATGAATGAGATCATGGAGGGGCAGGCCACAGATGTGCAGAAATCATCCTACCTCACTGCGCTTTCCATGAAAGGAGAGACCATCGACGAAATTACCGCATCTGCGGCCGGGATGCGCGCACACTGCATCAAGCTTCTCCACAATATGGATGTGCTGGAGATTGTGGGAACCGGGGGAGACGGAGCGAATTCTTTTAATATTTCCACCACTTCAGCGATGGTAATTGCGGCTGCAGGGGTACCGGTGGCAAAGCACGGCAACCGGGCTGCATCGTCCAAATCCGGAGCTGCGGATGTGCTGGAGGCGCTGGGCGTGAAGATTGATCTTCCGCCGGAGAGGAGCGCCGAGCTGTTAAAAGAGATACAGATCTGTTTCCTCTTTGCGCAGAACTATCATATCGCGATGAAATATGTGGCGCCGATCCGGAAAGAACTGGGAATCCGGACCGTATTCAATATCCTGGGTCCGCTGTCCAATCCGGCCGGGGCCAATATGGAGCTGATGGGCGTTTACGAGCAGGAACTTGTGGAGCCGCTGGCTCAGGTCATGGCAAAACTCGGAGTCGTACGGGGCATGGTGGTCTACGGACAGGATAAGCTGGATGAAATCTCCATGAGCGCTCCCACCTCTGTATGTGAGATCCGGGACGGATGGTTCCAGTCCTATGAGATCACACCGGAACAGTTCGGCTACACACGCTGCTCCAAGGAAGAACTGGTGGGAGGAACGCCGGAGGAAAACGCGGAGATCACAAAGGAGATTCTCAGAGGAGAGGAGCGCGGGGGAAAACGCTGCGCGGTGTGTCTGAATGCAGGTGCCGCGATCTATATCGCCGGAAAGGCACAGTCCATGGAAGAGGGCGTGCGTATGGCAGAACAGATAATTGACGATGGCAGGGCATTGAAGAAACTGGAGCAGTTTGTCGAGGAGAGCAGAAAATGAATATTCTGGATACGATTGTAGAGAGAACCAAAGAGAGAATACGGGAAGAAAAGAGAGAGATTCCGCCGGAGGAGATGAGAGACTGGGCGGAAGCGGCAGACCGGGGAGAGAAGGAAAGCCTGCCGGAGTTTGAACGGGCACTGAGAAGGAAAGGACTTTCTTTTATCTGTGAAGTAAAGAAGGCGTCGCCCTCCAAAGGGCTGATCGCCCCGGAGTTCCCATATCTCGAAATTGCAGAGGACTATGAAACGGCGGGGGCGGCGGCTATTTCCTGCCTGACCGAACCTTACTGGTTCAAGGGGAGTGACCGGTACCTGGAGGAGATCACACGCAGGGTGCATATCCCGGTGCTGCGCAAGGACTTTACCTGTGACGAGTATATGGTATATCAGGCAAAGGCCATGGGAGCGTCAGCAGTGCTTCTGATCTGTGCGGTGCTGGATGACGGAGAACTGAGGGCTTATCATCAGCTTGCCGCAGAGCTTGGCATGGCGGCTCTGGTGGAAGCGCACAGCGCGGAGGAAATTGAGCGTGCGAAAGATGCAGGCGCCCGGATTATCGGGGTGAACAACCGGAACCTGAAAGATTTTACCGTGGATATCGGCCGCAGCATGGAACTTCGGAAGCTGGTCGGACCGGATACCGTGTTCGTATCCGAAAGCGGCATCCGCGGACCGGAAGATATGCGGGCGCTTTATGAGAACGGCACGGACGCAGTGCTGATCGGTGAGATGCTGATGCGCGCACCGGACAGGAGGGAGGCGCTTGAGAGCCTGAAAAAAGCTGTCGCGAAGGAGGCAAAGCTGTGACAAAGATTAAGATCTGCGGTCTGAGCCGCCCGGAAGATATTGATTATGTCAATGAGGCCTGCCCCGATTACTGCGGTTTTGTTATCGGCGTGCCGTCAAGCCGGAGAAATGTTTCTGTCGAGACACTGTACTGCCTGCGGAGACGGCTTTCGGGTGCGGTTAAGGCCGTTGGCGTATTTGTCAATGCAGAGGCAGAACTTCCGGCCCGGCTTCTGCAGGACGGCGTGATCTCTGCGGCGCAGCTTCACGGGCAGGAGGACGAGGCGTATATCAGGAGACTCAGAGAGAGGTCCGGAGGGAAGATTATTAAGGCTTTTTCGGTGGAAAGCAGGAAGGACGTGGAGAGAGCATTTGCAAGCAGCGCGGATATGGTGCTTCTGGACCACGGAAAAGGAGGGACGGGAGAGACTTTTGACTGGAGGCTGCTGGAAGCCTGCAGCGGAAAAGCAGAGAAACCGTTCTTTCTGGCGGGAGGACTGAATCCGGAAAATATCCCGGAGGCGGTTCAAAGATACAGGCCATACGGCGTGGATCTGAGCAGTGCGGTAGAGACGGGCGGAAGAAAGGACAGAGAGAAAATATTGGCAGCAGTGGCTGCGGTAAGGAGTATGGAGAGATGAAGAAAGGAAGATATGGCATTCACGGCGGGCAGTATATCCCCGAGACATTGATGAATGCGGTGACAGAGCTTGAGGAAGCCTATGAATTCTATAAAAAGGATCCGCAGTTTAACGCAGAACTGACGGAACTGTTAAATGAATATGCGGGAAGACCGTCCCGCCTGTATTTTGCCCGGAGAATGACAGAAGACCTGGGCGGAGCGAAGATCTACCTGAAGCGGGAAGATCTGAATCACACAGGAGCTCACAAAATCAACAATGTCCTGGGACAGGTTCTTCTGGCGAAGAAGATGGGAAAGACAAGAGTTATCGCAGAGACCGGAGCCGGGCAGCACGGTGTGGCGACGGCTACGGCAGCAGCGCTGATGGGAATGGAGTGCGAAGTGTTCATGGGAGAGGAGGACACAAAACGTCAGGCTCTCAATGTTTACAGGATGCGTCTTCTTGGCGCAAAAGTTCATGCGGTTACATCCGGAACGGCGACTCTCAAGGACGCGGTGTCTGAGACTATGAGGGAGTGGACCAGACGGATCGATGACACGCACTATGTGCTCGGGTCCTGTATGGGACCGCATCCCTTCCCGGAGATCGTCCGGGACTTTCAGTCCGTCATTTCCAGAGAGATCAGGGAACAGCTCTTGGAGAAAGAAGGACGCCTGCCGGATGCAGTTCTTGCCTGCGTTGGCGGAGGATCCAACGCCATAGGAGCATTCTATCATTTTATCGGAGATGAGAGTGTCCGCCTGATCGGCTGTGAGGCGGCGGGGCGCGGCGTCGACACGGCGGAGACCGCGGCCACTATCGCCACCGGGAAGCTGGGAATCTTCCACGGCATGAAATCTTATTTCTGTCAGGATGAGTACGGGCAGATTGCGCCTGTATATTCCATCTCCGCAGGGCTTGATTATCCCGGCGTGGGACCGGAGCATGCATACCTGTATGATAAGGGAAGAGCGGAATATGTGGCCGTAACTGACGACGAGGCGGTTGACGCTTTTGAATATCTGTCCAGGACAGAGGGGATCATTCCCGCCATCGAGAGCGCTCATGCCGTGGCTTATGCAAGGAAACTGGCGCCGGAGATGGGAAAAGATCAGATTATGGTGATCAACATTTCCGGCCGGGGCGACAAGGACTGCGCCGCGATTGCAAGATACAGAGGGGAGGATATTTATGAGTAGGATACAACAGGCATTTCAGGAGAAAAAAGCATTCATTCCATTCATCACCTGCGGGGATCCGGACCTTGAGACGACGGAGAAGCTTGTTTACGCCATGGAAGAAGCGGGAGCCGCACTGATCGAGCTGGGAATTCCATTTTCCGATCCGACGGCCGAGGGACCGGTCATCCAGGAAGCAAGTCTGAGAGCGCTCACGGGCAGGGTGACTACGGATAAGATCTTTGACATGGTGAAACGGATCCGGCAGAAGACCCAGATCCCGCTGGTGTTTATGACCTATGCCAATGTGGTCTTCTCACGGGGAATCGGACATTTTGCGAGACAGGCGGCGGAGGCCGGAATCGACGGACTGATCCTTCCGGACGTGCCGTTTGAGGAGAAGGAAGAGTTTGACGGACCCTGCAGGGAGTATGGACTGGATTTTATCTCTCTGATCGCGCCCACCTCCCATGAGCGGATCCGGATGATCGCAGAGAAAGCGTCCGGATTCGTCTACTGTGTGTCTTCGCTGGGGGTGACCGGGACGAGGAGCAGCATCACCACAGATACGGGAGCAATGGTACGTGTGGTAAAAGAAACAAAAAACATTCCATGCGCAGTCGGATTCGGAATCTCCACGCCGGAACAGGCTTCGAAGATCGGAGCTACCGCGGACGGCGTGATCGTGGGCAGCGCCATCGTGAAGCTGTGCGGACAGTACGGAAGAGAGTGCGTGCCGCATGTGGCGGAATATGTGAAGAAAATGGCGGCGGCGCTGGAAAAGCAGGAGCAGCCGTCTACGGACAGAAGCAAATGCGTGAATTAAAAAATTGAATTCCGGACTTTTTTAGCGAAAAGAGATATGCTATAATAATGGCGCCGGCATACTGCGGGAGACATCCTGATATGCCGGCGCGTATTTGAATGGATTGCTGTAATGCGGCTGATATCGGGAGAAACTTTCCGGGGAGGACGATATGAAAAAGAACAGAAAAGATCCGATAACCAGAAGTTTTGGATATGCGTTCGAGGGGATCCGTACGGGGATCCTGAAGGAGCGGAATATGAAGATTCACTGTCTGGCGGTGATACTGGTCACTGCGGCAGGTACTTTCCTGGGACTGAGTGCAGTGGAGTGGTGCATCTGTCTCCTTCTGTTTGCCCTGGTCATCTCGCTTGAGCTGGTCAATACCGCAGTGGAAGCTGTGGTGGATCTGGTCACTGAGGAGCGGAAACCTCTCGCAAAGATAGCAAAGGATACCGCGGCGGGCGCGGTGCTGTTTGCCTCTCTGGCTGCCGTGATCATCGGCTGCATTATTTTTATCCCGTATCTTGCTGATCTGTTCCTGTAAAGGTACGGATGCATGCAGAGGAGGCATTTATGAGCAGGAGAGAGACTGCAGGAAAGGAATTTTACTATGAGTGAAGAAAAGAAAAATACAGCTGTTACGAAGAAAGAGACACTGACAGCGCTGAGGAATCCGGGAGAACTGTATGTCATCATGTCAGGAGCGACAAAACAGCCGTTTGTAGTCTGTGATCCTGTTACTTTTGATGATGAAGTGCTGTTGTTTTACCGCTCTGAGGATGCAAAGTCAGAAGCAGAACATCTGGCGGAACAGCGGTACCGGACAGTGGTGGCAAAGATTGAGGAAAAGCAGCTGCTGGCATTTTACTCCAGCCTTTACCCAAAGGGAGTGAACTGCCTGATGGTCAATCGGGGAACGGACACAGAGATCAGTGTTCAGCTCGCTGAGCTTGTAACAAGACCCAATGCAGATAAGCTTCCGGAAGGAAAGAAGCTTATTGAAAATCCGGCACTTTATCTGACCGCCATGTATTTTATGCAGGAGATGAGAAGACAGGAGAAACCGGAGCTGACGGATGAGCTGAAGGAACTTCAGGAAGAGCTGCTTGCCCACTACAGAGACGGAGTATTCCTGTTCGGAATGGAGGAAGATAATAAAGTACCTGTTCTCAAACAGAAGAACGGGATGATTTATCAGCCGGTATTTACAGATGTGATAGAATTTCAGAAGTTTAACAGAGAAAAAAAGTTAAAGCCTATGGTCGTGAAGGCTGAAAAGATTCCGGAGATCCTTGCACCTGAAGTAAAAGGAGTTGTGATCAATCCTCTCGGAGTCAACGTACAGCTTCAGGTCGCGCGCAGGAACAGCAGTCCCGCGGAGCAGCAGAACGGGCCGGAACAGTAAGGAATGCAGGACAGTGCAGCAGTACTGTCCATTCCTTTTTTCTATGAAAAAACGACCTGAAAAAGGAGAGAAAGACGTGGAGAGAATACAGAAGATAGGAATTCCGCGTGGACTGATGGCATACCGGAGCGGCATGCTCTGGAAGGAGTTTTTTGAGGGACTTGGATATAAATGTATTTTCAGCCCGGAAAGTGACCGGCGGATACTGGAAAAAGGAACCGGGAGGGCGATCGATGAGACATGCCTGCCTTTTAAAATGTATCTCGGGCATGTTATGGAGCTGATCGGGAAATGCGATACCATCTTCGTTCCCCGTACCGGCGGGTACCGTACGACTGAGAAGATGTGCACGAGATACGAGGCGCTTCCGGACCTGGTCAGAAACATTTTCAGAGATGAACAGGTAAACATCCTGACAGTCAGCTATGACTGGTATAACCGGACAACGGAAGAGAAAGTATATCTTGAACTCGGACTGAGCCTCGGAAAGACAAAAAAACAGGTGAAAAAGGCGTATTCTTCGGCAAAGAAACATCAGGAAACCCGGCAGAAGAACAGGGAAAAAGCGCAGCTTAAACTTCTTGAGAGCGAAAAGACCAGAGTGCTTCTGGCCGGACATCCATATGTACTGCACGATGCATACATGGGCGGTGAGCTCGTACGGATTCTGGAGAATCTCGGGGCGGTGGCCCTGTATACGGATTATGTGAACAGGGAGAATGCCCTGAAAAGAAGTTATGAGTTCTCCCGGGTTATGCCGTGGATCATCAACCGGGAGATGACCGGAGCCGCGATGCTGATGAAGAAAAAAGTGGACGGCATTGTGATAGTGAGCGCCTATCCGTGCGGTCCGGATTCCCTTGTCAACGACATGCTTGTGAGGAGGCTGAAGGAGGTTCCGGTGCTGAATCTTACGCTGGACGCGCAGAGCGGCACGGCGGGGCTTGAGACGCGGATGGAAAGCTTTATAGACATTATCAGATATCAGAAGGCAGGCGGCTATGGAAATCAGAATTGACGACAGAAAAAAAGTGGCGTTCCCCAGATTTAATCATTATGACTACGCTATACGGTACATTGTGGAACAGGGACTGGAAGCCGGATTTGTGCTGCTCCCTCCGGCAACGAAAGAAACCGCTGATCTCGGAAGCAGATACAGTCCGGACTATGCCTGCGCGCCATTCAAGCACACTCTCGGAAGTCTGATTGAAGCCGTGGAAGCCGGAGCGGACATCCTGGTTGAGACAGGCGGGCTTTGCAGGCTGGATTACTACGGGGAGCTGCAGAAAGAGATTCTCCGTGAACTGGGATACCGGTGTGAATTTATCAATCTGGCGGAGTATATGGGAGGAAAGAAGAAGGAGTGGATCCGGCTTGCGAAACATATCAATCCGAAACTGAATCCGGCAAAATTCGTCACGGGCGTATATGAAGGTGTGAAAATGGCGGAATATATTGACGAGATCGAGGCCGCTTATTTTAAAAATGCGGATTCGAGGCGGAGGAGGGGAGTTATAAAAAGGTTTACCGCCAGTTCCTTCTGGAAATGCAGATGGCTGAGAATAAAAACGAGATAAGAGCAGCTTATCAGAAAGCCAGACAGGCCATGAGCGGTCTGGCACAGAGAATTCCCGAGAATCCGGTGCGCATCGGCGTCGTGGGGGAATATTATACTGTTATGGACGAGCATTCGAATCAGTACCTTCAGGAGAAACTGATCCGTCTGGGGGCCTCGGTTCACCGTTTTATGAATGTCACCAACTGTCATTTCAGGGCCAAAGCTTCCACCATGCTTCCGAAAATAAGTGAATATGCGCGGTACAATATGGGGCCTACGACCACATGGACGATCAATTCAGCGCTGGATTATGCGAAACGCGGATTTGACGGGATCATCCATGTAAAGTCCTTCGGATGCACTCCGGAGCTGGATGCGATCCCGGTGCTTCAGAACATAAGCAGGGATTATCATATCCCCGTGCTCTATCTCAGTTATGATATGCAGGACAGCGATACAGGACTGGATACGAGACTTGAGGCATTTTACGATATGCTTGAGAGAAAGAAGAAGGTATTGCAGTAATGAAGAGGAAAGCTTATCTTGGGATCGACATCGGTTCCATATCGACAAAAGGCGTTATTATAGATGAAAACAATAAAATTCTGGCGGAATGCTATCTCTGGACGGAGGGAAATCCTACGGAAGCGACAAAAAAAGTGCTGCTCTCTCTGAAAGAACAGTTTGATCCGGAAAGGTACAGGATCGTATCTTCCGGAACAACGGGAAGCGCCAGAAAACTGGTCGGGAGCATGATCGGCGCAAAGATGGTAAAAAACGAGATCACAGCACATGCCGTAGGTACAACGACGCTTCATCCGGATGTGCGCACTATCCTGGAGATCGGCGGACAGGACTCCAAGATTATCTGTGTTGAGAACGGAGTCGCGGTGGACTATGCGATGAATACGCTCTGCGCCGCGGGAACGGGGGCATTTCTGTCAAGTCAGGCTCACAGGCTGGGAGTCGAGGTGGAAGAATTCGGGGAGATTGCACTCAGGGCAGCAAAAGCGGCTCCGATTGCAGCCAGATGTACCGTGTTTGCAGAATCTGATCTGGTACATAAGCTGCAGGTGGGATGTCCCAAGGAAGAAATCATCGCAGGGCTGTGCAAAGCGGTTGCAGGAAATTACCTGAACAATGTGGCGAAAGGAAAGAAGATCGTTCCGCCGGTTGTCTTTCAGGGCGGAGTCAGCAAGAATGCGGGTGTGGTCCGGATGTTTGAGGAAGAACTGGGAATGCCGGTACTCGTAGATGAAAACGGGCATCTTATGGGCGCTTTCGGTATTGCGGTACTGGCAAAGGAAAGCCAGAAAGAAGGAGAATTCTCGTTTGATGTGGCGGACATGGAGTTCCGGACAAGAGAAGTCACCTGCGGGAAATGCGCGAACCACTGTGAGATCATCTGTGTGTACAGAGACGGGGAGCTGATCGATTCCTGGGGAAACCGGTGTGACAACGGAGCGATAAAGAGCAGATAAAACGGCAGACAGAGGGAGGAATTCATATGCCAGTATTTGATTTTAATAATTCAGAGGATCAGACAAAGGATCCGGTGTGCACTTATTCGGTATTCCGCAGCAATGTATCTTCGGCAACCCCGGAGCATCCTATCCTTGTCCTGGACAGTCGGGGAAAAGAACTGAAGCATCATGCCCGCGGCGTGTTTACCAATCCGGTGAAAAGAACGGCTTTTGAGGCGGAAGGAGACAACGGAGTAGTCAGCACGGATATCCTGCAGATTGACGCGCGGTTTGTGAGCCTTCTGAAATGGCTCGGAGAGAACCATATCAATGTATGCCTTTCAGGCGCTGTCCGTGAAGACGGATATGCGGTGTACAAGATACGTGAGATTGCTTTCGGCGGAGGAAAAAAGCTCTCTGCGGAAGACGGCTTCCTTCAGTTTATGATCGAGAGGCTTCTCTCCAGCGACGCGCCGGCGGAGGAGGCGGAGAACGAGGATGAGGAAGAGACCGGGGACAGCATGAAGCTTACCAGCATTCAGAGCATTACGGATTTTATGAACTGTGCGGGAAGGACTCTGCCGGATAATATCCGTCTCTGGGCCAGAAGAAATCTTGCTGTGGCACGTTCTCATGAAGTATCGGCGGAAGAGCGGAGACATGCGCAGCGCGCGCTGTCTATCATGATGAATATTCAGTGGAAAAGCAATTATTTTGAGTCTATTGATGTGAATGAGGCTCGCAGGATACTGGATGAAGAACTCTATCTGTCTCTTATACACATCTGACGCTGCCGACGATAAGGCTCGTGTAGA
>ERZ1090862.441-NODE-441-length-18468-cov-5.107913_pt1 | contig 18468 bp, 20 predicted proteins | sample MGYA00478481_ERZ1090862 | MGnify/ENA primary metagenome ERZ1090862 (study PRJEB33644, sample SAMEA5815745) | chicken gut metagenome | biome: Chicken; feature: Gastrointestinal Tract; material: Caecum | place: Ireland | collected 2019-01-01 | study: A study of the... | reverse complement strand
GTCTTAGGGTCTCGTGGGCTCGGAGATGTGTATAAGAGACAGCCATAAGAGAAATAGGAAAGGAAGCGGAAGAGTGGAACAGAATCACTTCATTCAGAGTATAGAGGAAACGTATCATACCCTGACAAAGGCGGAAAAGAAAGTGGCGGATTATGTTCTTCAGAATTCCCGGCAGGTCCTGTTCTTGTCGATCACAGATCTGGCAGATGCATGCCAGGTGGGGGAGACGAGCGTTTACCGTTTTTGCCGGAGCATGAATATGCAGGGATATCAGGAATTTAAAATGCAGCTCTCTCTGGGGATGACGGAAACTCCGGAGCAGGAAAAACTGTCCGAGAGCAATGAACTCCTGGGAGATACGCTGAAAGAGACGGCGGAAAAGATTATGCAGTCTCATCTGAGCGCACTTCGCGAGACATACTGTCTCCTGAAACAGGAGGAACTGGAACTCTTTCTGGAAAAGATCGATAAGGCAAAGAGAGTATTCTTTTTCGGAATCGGAGACAGTCTTCTGATCGCCCAGGAGGCATGCCATAAATTCGCCAGCATTACAGGGAAAGCCTACTGTATCAGCGATCCCCACATGCAGGTGATCGCGGCGTCTTCCATGACTGCGGATGATTTCGCGGTCATGATCTCCTATTCCGGAGCCACAAAGGACAATATCTGTACAGCCAAGACCGCGAAGCAGGAAGGCGCTTCGGTCGGATGTATCACCCGCTTTCGGAAATCTCCGCTGACTGCTTACAGTGATGTGACGCTGCTCTGCGGCGCAGCGGAAGGGCCGATGGACGGCGGTTCCGTCTCGGCAAAAGTCAGTCAGCTTTACCTGATCGATCTGCTGTATCAGGAATATTATACGAGACATTATGAATCCTGCAGAAAAACGAGGGAAAAAGCTTCCCGTGCGATCGTGGAAAAAATTTTTTAATGAGGAGAAGGGTTATGAGGATTATCAGAACAAAAGATTATGAAGATATGAGCAGAAAAGCAGCAAATCTTATTTCTGCGGTGATGACGATGAAACCGGACTGTGTCCTGGGACTGGCGACCGGCTCTTCGCCGGTGGGAACATATCGCCATCTGATCCGGAGGTATGAAAACGGGGATCTGGACTTTTCCCGGGTCACGACAGTGAACCTGGATGAATATAAAGGATTGGACAGAGAGAACCCGCAGAGCTATTACTATTTCATGAGGGAAAATCTGTTTTCGCATGTGAACATTGACCCGGAACGTACCTTCCTTCCCGACGGCACAGAGCAGGACAGCGAGAAGGCGTGCAGCGCATACAACGAGATCCTGCACAGAGCCGGCCGGGCGGACCTCCAGCTTCTGGGGATCGGGCATGACGGCCATATCGGCTTTAACGAACCGTCCGATACGTTTGCGAAAGAGACACACTGCGTCGATCTGACGGATATGACCATCGAGGCCAACGCGCGGTTTTTCTCCAGCCGCGAAGAAGTACCGACCCAGGCGTATACCATGGGAATCCGGACGATCATGTCTGCAAAAAAGGTTCTGATGGTTGCCAGCGGCACAGACAAAGCAAAGATTCTCCGGGAAGCTTTCTGCGGCCCGGTAACTCCCCGGGTACCTGCCTCGATCCTCCAGTTCCATCCGGATTTTGTCCTGGTGGCGGACGAGTCTGCTCTCTCGGAAATGTAAATGGAAGCCCCGCGGTTTACGGACCTGCGGGGCTTCTGGCTTTTCCGAAAATAACGGTCTGCGGGTGATCCTCTGTGAGCTCTTTCCGGTCATTCCGCAAGAGTTTTCATCAGAAATGAATATACCGCCTGGCTCTTTGTTTTCCAGTTATTGCAGATCGTTTTTGCCGCTTTCTCGGAGGGTACAGTCAGAGTCAGATCGATCAGACTGCTGTTCTGCTCCCGGACCTGACAGCGGACCTCATATTCCTGACGGGTATTTTTGTAATAGTCGGCGATCGTAGACACTTCATTTCTCATTTCATAAGAATTATCCTTCAGATACTGGTCGATGTCATCCCGGATCTCACTGGAAATTTCCTTGACAAAGAATTCCAGGGTATGGCGTCCTTCCTCCGTCATCTGATAGTAAGAAGTATTCCGGATCGTTTCCACCTCTACCAAATGGGTGTCCAGCATTTCAGAGATCGCCTGCTGGAGATGGAAATAGTTTGTGTATCCCCGGTCGAGGATATAATCGGAAATCTGAGCGTTGGTGAGCGGAAAATTCACTTTCTGGAGCATATAGAGAATGATCAGCTTGTACAGGGTAAATGTAGATTCAATCAAATGTCTCACCTTTCCTTTCTTTATAAAAACAGAATGATTCAGAAATTTTTGTCTGAGGTATTTTTTGTGTAGTTTGGCCGGGGATGCCCATTTGCTGTATCGGTCATACGAAATCCCAGATCTTTCCCCTGCCAGATCTGCGCTTCCTTCAGTCTGCGGTGCAGATCATTCAGAACAGAGCGTTTGGCCTGGCTCCAGAGCGGTGCGATCAGCAGATCCTTCGGTCCGTCTCCTGTGAGGCGGTGGATCACCAGATCCGGTCTCAAAGCGGCGAGACAGTGCATGACCAGCGTCAGATAAGCGTCCCGGTCCAGAACCTGGAATTTCCCGTCGAGATAATCTTTGGCAAGATCCGTATGTTTCAAGACGTGGAGCAGCTGAAGCTTGATCCCGCTGACCGGCTGCCGATTCAGATAATGCATCGTATCCAGCACCATCTCCTCCGTCTCGAAAGGCAGTCCCAGGATTGTATGGACGATCACCGGAATCTCCCGCCGATGCAGCTCTTCCAGGGCAGTCTCGAAACAGGAAAGCGGATATCCCCGCCGGATATAAGCGGCAGTGGACGCGTGGATTGTCTGGAGTCCGAGTTCCACCCAGACCGGTTTCCAACGGTTCAGCCGTTCCAGAAGATCCAGAATCTCCGCGCCGAGACAGTCCGGCCGTGTCGCGACAGACAAAATTACCACTTCCGGGTCAGACAAAGCCTCCGTGAACAATTTTTCCAGAACATTCACAGGGGCATACGTATTCGTATAAGCCTGAAAGTAAGCGATATACTCTCGGACAGGCCGCTTTTTCTGCAGCATCGCCTTCTGCGCCCGTATCTGCTCCGAAATCGAGAGCCGCCGGTCACCGGCAAAATCCCCGGAGCCGCCCTCACTGCAGAAAATACAGCCGCGCGTCCCGCAGGTTCCATCCCGATTTGGACAGGTCATCCCGCCGTCCAGAGAAAGCTTGTAAACCTTCTCGCCAAATTCCTTTTTCAAATACGCGTCCAGGGAATAATAAGGCTTTCCCAGCCATTCCGAAGGCAGATACATAAACCGATTCCTTTCAGAGTTCATTCGTTCATTTTTCACAACAATCCGCTGAACAGAATTGTTATCATTTGTTACAGTTCAGCTGGCTGAACAGCAACTATCATTTTCAGACCGGTCCGGAATATCATAAAACCGCGAAAATTTTCACGGCCGTTTCCCTATGCGGATTTTAATGAATCCGGATCAATCTTCTTCAGTATAAATCATCCGCCGTTTTTTTACAAGCGGGGATAACGTGACGGATTCTGGAGAAGATAAAGAAAAGAACGAAAGAAATCATGACGGCGCGGCAGGCGCGCCAGGAGAAGGAAAGTCTGGAAGTAATCTTCCAAATCTGCCTTAATGACGCGGCAAGTGCGCCGGAAGGAGGAAAAATGCAAAGATCAAAACGAACAGACCATACGAAAACAGAACAGACCTCAGTTCACAAAACCACAGACAATTCCAAAACATCCGAAGATCCATACAAAATCGGAGAGGACACCGGCTTCGCCTGCTCCGCCCAGGACTGCACCGGCCTGATTCCCTCCCTGCCGGAATCCGAAGCCCAGATCGAAATGTACCAGGAACTGTTCCCCTATATGGCAAAAGCCGAGACTCCTGAGAGAGAAAAAAACGAGAAAGAATAAAAAATCTTCCCTATCCGATTACGCAGCTGGGACTAAAATCATATATCGCGGTTTCACTTCCGCTCCTCACCACCAGAAAACCGGCGGCCTGCCCCGCCCACGGCCGCCGGTTTTCGTCCCTCCGACCCTTGACAGTAGCGCATGAGATATACTAAAATGTACCAGAAACAGAGCACATCGCCCAAAGAAAAGCCGTCGCCCGGCCAGACCGCCGGCCGTCAGCTTTTTCTGCGTGTGCCAAAGAAAAAATCGGAAATAATAAGGAGAGTAACACCTGTGGCTGATTACACAAAAGAAATAGAAAGACGCCGGACCTTCGCGATCATCTCGCACCCTGACGCCGGCAAAACGACGCTGACCGAAAAATTTCTCCTGTACGGCGGAGCCATCAACCTGGCCGGATCCGTAAAAGGAAAAGCGACCGCCCGCCATGCAGTCTCCGACTGGATGGAAATCGAGAAAGAACGAGGAATCTCCGTCACCTCGTCCGTCCTCCAGTTTAACTATGACGGATACTGCATCAATATTCTGGATACCCCCGGACACCAGGATTTCTCCGAGGACACCTACCGTACCCTGATGGCAGCGGACTCTGCCGTCATGGTCATCGACGGTTCGAAAGGTGTGGAGGCACAGACAAGAAAACTGTTCAAAGTCTGCGTGATGCGTCATATCCCTATCTTTACGTTCATTAATAAGATGGACCGCGACGCCAACGATACGTTCGATCTGCTGGACGAGATCGAAAAGGAACTCGGCATCGCCACCTGCCCGATCAACTGGCCCATCGGCTCCGGAAAAAAATTCCGTGGAGTTTACGACCGGAACACGAAAAAGGTCCTGACTTTTTCCGATACGATGAAAGGAACGAAGGAAGGAGTCGAGGAGGAGATCGATCTGGACGATCCCCATCTGTTGGATGTGGTGGACGAGGACCAGAAGGAACAGCTGATGGAGGAGATCGAGCTTCTGGACGGCGCCAGCGCAGAGTTCGATCAGGAACTGGTCAGCAAGGGAGAACTCTCGCCGGTGTTCTTCGGGTCTGCTCTGACGAACTTTGGCGTGGAAACCTTCCTGCGCCATTTCCTGACCATGACGACCTCCCCGCTGCCGAGAAAAGCGGACTGCGGGATCATCGATCCGATGAAAGAGGACTTTTCTGCGTTTGTCTTTAAGATTCAGGCGAATATGAACAAAGCACACAGAGACCGTATCGCGTTTATGCGCATCTGTTCCGGAAGATTCGACGCCGGAATGGAAGTTTACCATGTGCAGGGAGACAAAAAAATGCGTCTCTCTCAGCCGCAGCAGATGATGGCCAGCGACCGCCATGTGGTGGACGAAGCCTTTGCGGGAGATATTATCGGAGTCTTTGATCCCGGTATTTTTTCCATCGGTGATACCGTCTGTACGCCGGGAAAAAAATTCGCCTATGAGGGGATCCCGACCTTCGCGCCGGAGCATTTTGCGAGAGTCCGCCTCCTGGATTCCATGAAGAGAAAACAGTTTGTCAAGGGGATCAACCAGATCGCCCAGGAGGGCGCGATCCAGATCTTCCAGGAGTACAAAGGCGGCATGGAAGAGATCATTGTCGGAGTTGTCGGCGTCCTGCAGTTTGACGTGTTGAAATACCGTCTGGAAAACGAATACAATGTGGATATCCGTCTGGAAAGTCTTCCTTATGAACACATCCGCTGGATTGCAAATAAGGAAGAAGTGGATGTGGACCGTATCGCAGGTACTTCTGATATGAAGAAAGTCATGGACCTGAAAGGAAATCCGCTGCTGCTGTTCGTAAACCCGTGGAGTGTCGGCATGGTGGAAGAGCGCAATGAAAATCTGAAGCTGGAAGAGTTCAGCAGAAATTAAAATACAGGCAACCGTTCACCGGGCCGGTGTATGGTAAGTACGCCGGAGGGTTACAGGAAAGGAAAAACACGGATGAATATTTTTGATATACTCGGGCCTGTCATGGTAGGGCCGTCCAGTTCCCACACGGCAGGCGCCGTGCGGATCGGTCTGGTGACAAGAAGACTTCTCGGGGAAAAAGTAAAGAATGCCAGGATCGGAATGTACGGATCTTTTGCGGCTACGGGAAAAGGCCATGGAACGGACCGGGCGCTGGTTGCCGGACTGCTCGGCATGGAGCCGGACGATACCCGGATCCCCGACAGCTTTTCCCAGGCGCAGCGGGAAGACATGAAATTTGAGATCGGGGAAGTGAGCCTTTCCGGCGCTCATCCGAATACAGCAGTGCTGAAGGTGGAGGGTGTTTCCGGCAGGACCCTGGAGGTACAGGCGAGTTCTCTCGGCGGCGGGAGGATCATGATCAACCGGCTGGACGGCATTGACGTCAACTGTACCTGTGAGATGCCGACGCTGATCGTCCACAACATCGATCAGCCGGGGCATGTGGCGAAGGTCACTTCCATGCTGTTTGAGAGTAACATCAACATTGCCAATATGTCTCTGTACCGCGACCGCAGAGGAGGGATCGCGGTCATGGTCATCGAGGCGGATAAGGAAATTCCCGAAAAGATGCTGGAATGGCTGAAACAGCAGGAAGGGATCAAGAAAGTGACCTATATCAACGCTGCGGAAGGAGAAGAAAACAATGGCATATAAATCACTGGAAGAAATAGAAAACCGCTGCCGGGACGAGCAGATTTCCTTTCAGGAGGCGGTGCTGTTGGACGACCTGAATGAAAGAGGCGTCGGGCGTGAGAATTCCCGTGCCGCCATGGGAAAACTCTGGAAAGCGATGAAGGAGGCGGCTGCCGGATACGATCCGAAACTCCGCTCCCACAGCGGACTGGTGGGCGGCGCCGGCAGTAAAATGAGGGAATACCTGAAGCAGGAGGAACCGCTGAGCGGGGCGTTTACCGGGAAGGTGATTGCCTCCGCGCTGGAGATGGGAGAGTCTAACGCCTGCATGAAGCGGATCGTCGCAGCTCCGACTGCGGGGGCCTGCGGAGTCCTTCCCGCGGTCCTGGTCAATTACCAGAAAGAATATAGGATCTCAGATCAGAAAATCGTAGACGCACTCTATGTGGCAGCGGGTATCGGACAGGTGATCGCAAGCCGTGCGTTTATCGCCGGGGCTCTGGGCGGCTGCCAGGCAGAGATCGGCTCCGCCAGCGCAATGGCCGCGGGAGCGCTGGTATCCCTCCGCGGCGGGAATGAGAGACAGATCTCCCACGCGGCTGCCATGGCGCTGAAAAATCTTCTCGGCCTGGTCTGTGACCCGGTCGGGGGGCTGGTGGAGGTTCCCTGTGTAAAGCGGAACGTGATCGGCGCAGTCAATGCGCTTGCCGCGGCGGATATGTCTCTGGCCGGTATTGAGAGCCGGATCTCCCCGGATCAGGTGATCGACGCAATGCGGCAGGTCGGCGAACAGATGCATCCGTCTCTGAAAGAAACCGGAGAGGGCGGACTGGCGGCCACGCCGGACGCAAAAAACGCTTTTATTTTTGTGGAAGGTTTGGTATAATAATAGAAAGTTTAGCCAAAGGAGGTTTCGAAATGGCAGATACAAAGAACCAAAAGAGAGACGCTTATACGATCTATGATGATGAAGGAATCGGAACCGTTCAGATTGCCGACGAAGTGGTAGCGATCATCGCCGGCCTTGCCGCTACGGAAGTGGAAGGTGTGGCCTCCATGGCGGGAAATATTACCAATGAACTGGTAGGTAAACTGGGTATGAAGAACCTTTCCAAGGGCGTGAAAGTTGATGTGCTGGAAGGTGTTGTCTGCGTAGATCTGGCTTTGAATATCAAATATGGCTATGGAATTCCGGAAACCAGCAAGACCGTACAGGAAAAGGTCAAAGCTGCGATCGAGAATATGACAGGACTGGAAGTATCCGATGTGAATGTGGCAATCGCAGGCGTGGATATGGAGCAGACGAAATAAGAGAAGCTGAAACCGCGGGGGATGGTTGAGAAATTTGGCTGACCTTTCGCGGTTTTCTTTATGAGAGAGGAAAACGAATGAAGATTATTGAACCGTATTTTGAGATCATGGACGAACTGGACGGCCGTAAGATGCTGCAGAAGATTGAAAAGATCGGAAGAGTCTGCTATAAGAGCGAGGATCTGATCACAGAGGACTCTGCGGAGAAATTTGTCGGAAATATTCTGAAGAGAGGCCATGAGTCGGTGATCGAACATGAGAAGATCTCCGTGAAGATGGTATGCGACAGAGGTGTGACTCATGAGATCGTCCGCCACCGGGTGGCCAGCTACAGTCAGGAGAGTACCAGGTATTGTAATTACCAGAAAGACAAGTTTGGAAATGAGCTGACCTTTATCAAGCCGGTGTTCTGGAGCGAGGACTCGGAGGAGTATGCAGTCTGGAAAAATATGATGCAGCAGTGTGAGGATCAGTATATGAAGCTGATCGATCTGGGAGCGTCTCCCCAGGAAGCGAGAAGTATTCTGCCGAACAGCCTGAAGACAGAGATTGTCGTGACGATGAATCTGAGGGAGTGGAGACATTTCTTCCGCCTGCGCACAGCCGGCGCGGCGCATCCGCAGATGCGTGAGATCGCCTGCATGGTGCTGGAGGAATTCCGCAGGCAGATCCCGGTTGTGTTTGATGAACTGTAAAGGGCGGAGAAGCGCGCAGTCTGCTGATATATGGGAAAATCCGCCGGATAAGGCGGTGAAAAGAAAAGTAAGAGGGAGAGGATGACAGGAAGAATGAACAGAAGTCAACTGAGGGAAAACATTTTTAAGTTGCTTTATCTTTCCGGATTTAACAGCGAGGATGAGATGGGGAGTCAGATGGCTCTTTATTTTGAGGGACAGGATGTCGTTCCCAGCGGGAAAGATCAGGCATATATTGAGAAAAAATATTCAAAGGTGAAGGAGCATCTGGAAGAGATCGACCGGCTGCTCAATGAGACCTCTGAAGGATGGAAGACCAGCCGTATGGGAAAGGTAGACCTGGCGATCCTGCGGCTGGCGGTTTATGAGATGCTTTTTGATGAGGATGTGCCGGTCGGCGTTGCGATCAATGAGGCGGTAGAACTCGGAAAGAAATTCGGCACCGACGATTCCTCTTCGTTCATCAACGGAATTCTGGGAAAACTGGCAAAGAAAGCCGATGCGTAGTCCCAGCCAGAGCGTATATTCCGTAAGCCAGGTCAACAGTTATATCAAGAATATGTTTACTCAGGATTTCATGCTGAGCAGGATCTATGTCCGGGGTGAGGTGAGCAACTGTAAGTATCACACCTCCGGTCATCTTTACTTTTCTCTGAAGGACGCCTCCGGTACGATCGCCTGCGTGATGTTTGCAGGACAGCGCAGGGGTCTGGCTTTCCGGATGAAGGACGGTGACAAGGTCATCGTCGGAGGCAGTGTCAATGTCTATGAGCGGGACGGAAAATACCAGCTTTATGCAAAGGAAATCAGCCTGGAGGGAGCGGGACTTCTCTACGAGCGTTTTCTGGCTCTGAAAAAAGAGCTGGAGGAGATGGGAATGTTCGCACAGGAATACAAACAGCCCATCCCATTCTATGTGAAGCGGCTGGGGGTTGTCACTGCGCCTACGGGAGCGGTGATCCAGGATATCCGGAATGTGGCTTACCGACGGAATCCGTACGTGCAGATTGTGCTCTACCCGGCGCAGGTGCAGGGAGAAGGCGCGGTGCAGAGTATCGTCCGCGGGATTGAGACGCTGGACCGTCTGCACCTGGATGTGCTGATTGTGGGAAGAGGCGGCGGTTCCATCGAGGATCTCTGGGCGTTTAACGAGGAAGCGGTGGCGCGGGCGATCTTTAACTGTGAGACGCCGGTGATCTCGGCGGTGGGACATGAGACGGATACGACGATCGCCGATTATGTGGCGGATCTCCGGGCGCCGACGCCTTCCGCGGCGGCGGAACTCGCGGTGACGGACATCCGCGCGATCCTGGAACGGATGGGGCAGTATCGCAGGAGAATGAATTACTCTCTGCAGACACAGGTTCAGCAGGCCAGAACCCGTCTGCAGAGTTATCAGACCCGCTGGAATTATCTGAATCCGGTGCAGAAGCTGGAGAAACAGAAAGAACGGATGGCACAGGCGGAGCGCAGGCTGCAGGAAAGTATGGAAGCGGTTCTGCAGGGCAAACGTCATCTCCTGGATTTGTATATCCGGCAGCTGCAGGGGCTTTCCCCGCTGGACAAGCTGAATCAGGGCTTTTCCTATGTGGAAAACCGGGAGCACCGCCCGGTGACGCGGATCGGACAGGTACAGGAGGGAGATCTCCTGAATATTCAGGTGACAGATGGAACCATTGAGGCGCAGGTAAAAGCGAAGCGTTCCGTTTTGCCCCGCAGCTGACAGATGCAGTGCAGGAAGAAACGGAAGAGAGGAAGGAAACTGGCGTGAACATAGAAGAAAAAGACAAAACGGCGGAGAATGCTGCGCAGGGGCGCACACTGGAGGAAAACTTTGCGCTTCTTGATCAGAAGATCGCGCAGCTGGAAGACAGTGAAATCAGCCTGGAGGATTCGTTCCGGGTCTACAAGGAAGGAATGGAGCTTTTAAAGGAATGCAGTGCCAAAATCGACACGGTGGAGAAAAAGATGCTCCAGATAAATCAGGATGGAACAATTACAGAATTTGGAATTTGAGAAACAATTAAAGAAAAAAACAGAGCAGGTCAATGAGATAGTGATGCGTTATCTCCCGGAGGAGGAAGGTTTTCCGAAGCTTCTTCTGGAGGCAATGAATTACAGCATGCGTGCCGGCGGAAAGCGGATCCGCCCGCTGCTGATGCAGGAGACGTATCGCATGTTCGGGGGAAATTCTGATGTGGTGGAGCCTTTTATGGCGGCGATCGAAATGATCCATACCCACTCCCTGATCCATGACGACCTCCCGGCGATCGACAATGACGAGTACCGCAGAGGAAGGAAGACAAACCATGCAGTCTACGGGGAAGCCATGGGCGTCCTGAGCGGAGACGCCCTTCTGAATTATGCTTATGAGACGGCATTGAAGGCGTTTGACTGCATAGGATCGAAGCGGGTGCCGGCGGCGCTGAAGATCCTTGCACACAAGACAGGTGCGTACGGGATGCTGGGCGGCCAGAGCGTGGATGTGATGAATGAAAAACATTGCCGTACGCAGATCGACAGGACTATGCTTGATTATATTTATGAGAATAAGACCTCCGCGCTGATCGAGTCGGCGATGATGGTTGGAGCGGTACTGGCGGGAGCTGAGGAACAGCAGGTCAGGAAGGTGGAACAGGCGGCGAAGCTGACCGGCCTTGCGTTCCAGATTCAGGATGATATCCTGGACGCGACGGGAACGACGGAGGAACTGGGAAAGCCGGCAGGCAGTGACGCGAAAAATGAGAAGACAACTTATGTGACGCTGTTCGGAACGGAAGGTGCAAAATGCGAGGTGGATGCCTATACCCGGAAAGCCATGAAGCTGATGGATGAGTTGCCTGGAGAGCATGCGTTCCTCGATCGGCTTCTGCTCTGGCTTGCGTCCAGAAAAAAATAAAATACACAGACCTGTCTGGACTGTTACGGAATAAGAGCATTTCGAAGGGAAATGATTTTATGTTGGAAAAGATAAAAAAACCTAACGATATCAAAAAGATACCTGTGGAGCAGCTTCCGGAACTGGCACAGGAAATCCGGGATTTCCTTGTGCAGACTATGAGCAGAACTGGAGGCCATCTGGCCTCCAATCTTGGCGTTGTGGAGCTTACCATTGCGCTGCATTGTGTGTTTGATCTGCCCGGCGATAAGATGATCTGGGATGTGGGTCATCAGTCCTATACGCACAAGATCCTCACCGGGCGAAAGGATGCGTTTGAGAGTCTGCGTCAGGAAGGCGGCCTGAGCGGTTTCCCGAAACGGTCGGAGAGCGCCTGCGACGTGTTTGACACGGGACACAGTTCCACATCCATCTCGGCAGGAGTCGGTTTTGTGAGAGCGAGGGAGCTGAAAAAAGAAGATTATTCGGTGATCTCCATCATCGGTGATGGCGCTCTGACCGGCGGGATGGCGTATGAGGCGCTGAATAATGCGGCGGAGCTGAAGACCAATTTTATCATTGTGCTCAACGACAATGAGATGTCTATCTCAAAAAATGTGGGAGGAATTTCTACTTACCTCAGCGGGATCCGCACAGCGGCGTCCTATACGGAGCTGAAGATGGGAGTCGCCCGGGCGCTGGAAAAAATCCCGAAAATCGGTCAGGGAATGGTGGATGCGGTCCGGAAGACAAAGAGTAGTATCAAACAGATTGTGATCCCGGGCATGTTCTTTGAAGATATGGGGATCACTTATCTGGGACCGGTGGACGGCCATGACATTCCGCAGATGATCCGCACGTTTCAGGAAGCCAGGAGATTTGAAGGACCGATCCTGGTGCATGTGCTGACCAGGAAAGGACAGGGCTACGAGCCGGCGCTGCGTCACCCGGCCAGGTTCCACGGGGCGGGGCCGTTTGAGATCGAGACGGGACTTCCCGCAACGAAAAGCAATGCGACCTACACAGACATTTTTTCCACGGTCATGCGGAAGATGGGCGACCGGGAACCGGATGTGGTGGCGGTGACAGCGGCGATGCCTACCGGCGTCGGGCTGAAGCGGTTTTCCAATATGTTTCCTTCCAGGTGCTTTGATGTGGGGATCGCAGAGGAACACGCTGTGACTTTTGCGGCGGGTCTGGCGCTTGGCGGCCTGATCCCGGTGGTTGCCATCTATTCGTCATTTCTCCAGAGAGCCTACGATCAGATCATGCACGACGTCTGTATGCAGGAACTGCATGTCGTGTTCGCCATCGACCGCGCCGGTCTGGTGGGATCGGACGGGGAGACGCATCATGGAATTTTTGACCTGTCTTATCTGAATTCCATGCCGAACATGACGGTGATGGCGCCGAAAAATCTCTGGGAGCTCTCGGATATGATGAAGTTTGCCGTGCATTTTGACGGACCGATCGCGCTCCGCTATCCACGGGGAGAGGCGTACACTGGGCTGGAAGAGCACCGGGAGCCGCTCTGTTGCGGAAAGGCGGAGGTTCTGGAGTGGGGAGAAAAGATCGCGCTTCTGGCCGTCGGCAATATGGTAAAAACAGCAGTCCGTGTGTGGGAACTGCTGATGGAACAGGGATATGATGTGACTCTGGTGAATATGCGTTTTGTCAAGCCTTTCGATACGGAACTGGTGACGGAACTGTCGCACAGCCATGAGCTTCTGGTGACGATGGAAGAAAATGTGCAAAGCGGCGGATTCGGCGAGCAGATCGCATCCTTTGTGATGGAAGAAGAGCTTCCGGCCCGGGTACAGATCATCGCTCTGCCAGACCGGTTTGTGCGTCAGGGAAGCGTGGTGTCCCAGATGAAGGCGACGGGAATCGACGCGGACACGGTGGCTGCGAGGATTCTGGAGAAATATCAGAAAATGAAGGAAAGATTGGAGCAGAGCAGATGAAAGAGCGTTTGGATGTGCTGCTGGTACAGAGAGGAATGGCCGCTTCCAGAGAGAAGGCAAAGGCCATGATCATGGCCGGCGAAATACTTGTGGATGGAGAGCGGGAGGATAAGGCCGGCTCCATGTTTCCGGATACGGTTACGATCACGCAGAAAGGCCGGCCGCTCCCTTATGTGAGCCGCGGCGGGCTGAAACTCGAAAAAGCGATGACTCATTTCGGTCTCGATCTGAACGGGAAAATATGTATGGATGTGGGAGCCTCCACCGGAGGCTTTACCGACTGTATGCTGCAAAATGGCGCGGCGAAGGTGTACGCGGTGGACGTAGGTCATGGTCAGTTGGACTGGAAACTGCGCAATGATGAGCGGGTGGTCTGTATGGAACGGACGAATATCCGCTACGTGACTCCGGAGGATATCGGGGAGCCGGTACAGTTTGTGTCCATCGATGTCTCCTTTATTTCCCTGACCAAGGTGCTTCTGCCGGTGCGGAATCTGATGGCGGAGGATGCGCAGATGACGGCGCTGATCAAACCGCAGTTCGAGGCAGGCAGAGAAAAAGTAGGAAAAAAAGGTGTGGTGCGGGATCCTGCCGTCCACCTGGAAGTGATCTGGCAGGTGATCCGGTATGCCCAGAGTATTTCCTTTGGCGTGCGCCACCTGGAATTTTCTCCGATCAAGGGACCGGAGGGAAATATTGAATATCTGGTGCATCTGGTGAAACTTCCGGAAGGAACGATCGACGAAGAGGTGCCGGTGCAGCCGGAAGAGGTTGTCCGTCAGGCCCATGAAACATTAGATAAATAAGATGGCTGCCTTGATGGCGCCGCAGTGCGTCAGGAGGAGGAAAAGATGGAACGTTTTTATCTGATTGCCAATCAGACCAAGGACAAAAATTTCACCGTAACCCGTAAGGTTGTAAACTATCTGAAAGAGCATGGAAAACAGTGTTTCCTTTCCGCTCAGATCCGGTCCTGCGCGGAAGCGGAAGGAGGATTCCTGCCGCAGAGCGGAGGGAAGGAAGAAGGATTTCATTATACAGATCCGTCTCTGATCCCGGATCATATTGACTGTGTCATTGTACTCGGAGGGGACGGAACGCTGCTGCAGGCGGCCAGAGATGTAGTGGACCGGCAGATCCCTCTGCTGGGCATCAATCTGGGAACCCTGGGATACCTGGCGGACATCGACAGCAGTTCGATCGTACCGGCGCTGGATCATCTTCTGGCCGGGGAGTATGAACTGCAGCGGAGGATGATGCTGACGGGAAGTATCTACCGCGGAAACCGGAAAATCGCAGAGGATATCGCGCTGAATGATATCGTCCTGGGAAGACAGGGAGGCCTTCGGGTCGTGGAGTTCAAAAACTATGTCAACGGTGAGTTTCTCAACTCTTACCGTGCGGACGGGATCATCATCGCGACGCCGACCGGTTCCACCGGCTACAGTCTGTCGGCAGGGGGCCCGGTGGTGTCTCCGGAGGCGGCGATGCTTCTGATGACGCCGCTGGCGCCCCATACGCTGAATACCCGCAGTATTATTTTCCCGGAACATGATGTGATCATTGTGGAACTCGGACCGGCACGCGACGGCGGTGTGGAGCACGGCATGGCCTTTTTCGACGGGGATACCAGCGTTCCGATGATCACCGGCGACAGGATCGAGATAAAAAAATCCAGAAAAGATACCTGGCTGGTAAAAGTCAGCCGGATCAGCTTCCTGGAAACGCTTCGCAGGAAAATGGCAAATAATATTTAAAATACAGAAGACCGTGTTGCGTTCAGCCGGGTCTGCACATTCGCTGCGCAGACCGTATGAAAACGTAGTGTCTACAGAATAGACAGGGAGGAAATCAGATGAAAATCGCGAGACATGCACAGATTCTAAAGCTGATCAGTCAGTATGACATAGAGACGCAGGAGGAACTGGCCCAGAAACTGGAGGAATCCGGGTTTGCGGTGACACAGGCGACCGTATCGAGAGATATCCGCCAGCTGAAACTGACCAAGGTTCCGAAGGAAAACGGCGGTTTTCGCTATGCAGTGCTGCAGAACACTGCGCCTGAGATGGGTGCGCGGTATGTGCGGGTGCTGAAAGAAGCGTTTGTGTCCGGCGATGTGGCAAAGAACATTCTGGTGGTCAAGACCGTTTCCGGTATGGCTATGGCGGCCGCCAAGGTTCTGGATGAGCTGAACTGGCCGGAAATCGTGGGCTGTATCGCCGGCGATGATGTGATCATGTGTGTGACCCGGGACGACGATTCGGCGCTGCTGATACTGGAACGACTGAAAAAGATCCTGGACCATTTTGAATCCGGGGAATGATACTATAAGAGAGGCGATATATGCTTTCAAGCTTACATGTAAAAAATCTGGCGCTGATCCAGGAGGCGGAGGTGGAGTTCGGTCCGGGACTGAACATCCTTACCGGTGAGACCGGCGCCGGAAAATCGATTCTGATCGGATCGATCAACCTGGCCTTGGGGAAAAAGCTGTCCAGGGATATGATCCGGGAAGGAGAAAACTCCGCGCTTGTGGAACTTGTCTTTGACACAGAGAATCCCAGGGTGGAAGAAATTTTAAGGGAGATGGAGATCGAGTCCCTCCATGGGCAGGTTCTGATCGCCCGGAAATTTACCGGCGGCCGGAGCATCAGCAGGATCAACGGCGAGACCTGTACGGCCGCTCAGGTGCGGAAGATCGCTTCGCTTCTGCTGGATATTCACGGACAGCATGAACATCAGTCTTTATTATATCCGGACCGCCAGCTGGAAATTCTCGATGCTTACGGAAAAGAGGAAATCGAACCGGTCCGCACCGGAGTGGCGGAAGCTTTCGGACAGTGGAAGAAGCTTCAGGCCGGTCTCCGGGAATATGAACTGGACGAAGACGCCAGAATGCGCGAGATCTCGTTTCTGGAGTTCGAGATCGGTGAGATCACGGACGCGCAGCTGAAAGAGGGAGAAGACGAAGCGCTGGAACATTCTTACCGTAAAATGTCCAACGGAAAAAAGATCCTGGAAGCGCTGGCTGCGGTGCGGGCGCTGACCGGGGAAAACGAGGCACAGAGCGCGGGAGAGCAGATCGGGCGCGCGGTGCGGGAATTGTCTCAGATCGCAGGGCTGGATGAGTCTATTGAGCAGATGCACAGTTCCCTGCTGACCATCGACGATCTTCTCAGCGATTTTAATCGGGAACTGGCCGGATACATGGATGAATTTTCTTTTTCCGAGGAAGAATATTTCGAGACGGAGAATCGTCTGGATGAGATCAACCGTCTGAAATCGAAATACGGCGATTCCATCGCTGCGATCCATCGTTACCGCGACGAGAAACAGGAAAAACTGGAGAGAATGCAGCATTTCGAGGAACAGAAGGAAAAACTTCAGCGGGAAGAAGAAAAAGCGAGACAGATTCTTGAGGGGTGTTCGGAAAAACTGTCGCTGCTTCGGAAAAAATACGCGGAACGATTGGCCGGAAACATCGAGGAGGGACTTCGGGATCTGAACTTCCTTCATGTGGCCTTTGAAATCCGTTTCGGACGTGCGGCGCAGTACACGGATCACGGGTATGATACTGTAGAATTCCGCATTTCCACGAACCCGGGGGAACCGTTGCGGACTCTGGCAAAGGTTGTATCCGGCGGAGAACTTTCCAGGATCATGCTGGCGATCAAGACGATCCTGGCAGACAGAGACGAGACGGAGACGCTGATTTTCGATGAGATCGATACCGGGATCAGCGGCAGAACGGCTCAGATGGTGTCTGAAAAAATGGCGCGTATCGGACGGCGCCATCAGGTGCTCTGTATCACCCATCTGCCTCAGATCGCCGCGATGGCGGACCGTCATTTTGAAATCAGGAAAGATGTGGAAGATCAGGAAACCGTTACCAGCATCCATGCCCTGGACGAAGATCATTCTGTTCTGGAACTTGCCCGGATGCTCGGCGGCGCGAAGATCACGGATTCTGTGATCGCAAACGCAAAAGAAATGAAAGAATTGGCACGTGTGCAAAAAAATACAAGACTGAAATAAAGCAGAAGCCACATACTAAAAGAGGATGTACGGAAAATATTTTTCGTATGTTCTCTTTTTCTGTTTTCGATATTTCAGAGTTCCGGACAGAATTCTGTCGGATTTCGAAACCGGGAAAAGATGTCAGGGATTTATACTGCGAAAGAGAAAGGATGTGAGAAGATGAAGCGCAGACGGAAAGGATGCCAGGGTCCTGGACTGGAGCGCGGATGGAAGGAAAATCAGGTCGTACGTTTTTTTGTGATGCTTGCGGCTGTTCTGCTCTTTGCTGGACTGTTTCAGGCGATGCCGGTCAGAGCGGAGAACAGAGAACGCCCGGTGGTTCAGGTCTGCGGCAACACAGTGGGAATCTATATGGAGACGGACGGTGTGATGGTCATCGACGTCAGCCAGATTCCGACCTCTGACGGTCTGTATGCGGATCCGTCGCGGAACATTATCCGGGCAGGAGATTATATCTGTGCGGTGAACGGAACCGCGCTGACCGGCAAACGGCAGCTGACGGAGATCGTGGCTGACTGCGGCGGGGAAGCGCTGGAACTTCTGATACGCAGAGATGGGCAGGAGATTCCCGTATCGGTGCAGCCGGCGCTGTCCTCTGACGGAACTTACAAAATTGGTGTCTGGGTTCGTGACAACATTCAGGGAATCGGGACATTAACTTATGTGGAGGAGGATGGATCCTTCGGTGCGCTTGGGCATGCGATCAGTGATGTGGACACCGGGGAAATCCTGAATCTGAAAGATGGCGAGCTGTATCTGACGGAGATCCTGTCAGTGGTGAAGGGGCAGAAGGGAGTTCCCGGAGAGCTCCAGGGAGTGATTCACTATGAGCAGGGAAACCGTCTGGGAAGTATTACCGCAAACTCAGGACTTGGGATTCACGGAACTGTCGATGCCAGTGCGATGGGAGAGCTGGATCTCCAGTCGGTGGAAGTCGCGTGGAAAGAGGAAGTGACGGCGGGACCGGCACAGATTCTTGCCCTGTCTCTTATACACATCTGACGCTGCCGACGATAAGGCTCGTGTA
>ERZ1090862.440-NODE-440-length-18491-cov-84.098937_pt1 | contig 18491 bp, 21 predicted proteins | sample MGYA00478481_ERZ1090862 | MGnify/ENA primary metagenome ERZ1090862 (study PRJEB33644, sample SAMEA5815745) | chicken gut metagenome | biome: Chicken; feature: Gastrointestinal Tract; material: Caecum | place: Ireland | collected 2019-01-01 | study: A study of the... | reverse complement strand
GCTACACCACACTGGTTCGATACAGCAAAAGAAGCACATGGTAAAGCGTGGGTGAGGGGAGTGAAGCGAATTGCCGGAGGCGGTAAACAATAAACCGGTCAGATATGATGTTGACGGTTATGACATTGTAACAAATGCATTAAAAGACCTTCTGAACTCATTCCCTGGACTTCTGGAAGGTGAGAATATCAAATTTTCTACTCTGGAAGAAGATTCCGGAATATCTTTTTACCCGATATCCGGCGCAGTGATTGCTACGGAAACAATATCAGTGACCGGAAAAGTGAATCAGGTATGCAATTATCCGTTTTATGTGGTATACCGGACTGCGGCAGATTCACAGAATTCTAAAATTGACATTAAGGAATTTCTGGACAAGCTGGGAAAATGGCTTGAGAAGCAGCCTGTAACAATAGACGGAGAAACACAGAAATTATCTGCATATCCAGAATTGACGGAAGGGAGAGAGATCACAGAGATTTCCCGACAGACTCCGGCATATCTGGACAACACATCAGAAGGAAATGTGCAGGACTGGGTGATCAGCCTTGCACTCAGATATAGAAATATATTTTACAGAAATAAATGAAAGGAAGATAAGCTATGAAATTAAATCGTGAAGCATTAGCACATTATCTTGATTACAGTTTTAAAAGGATAATTTCTTCAGCGACATGGGAGATTATCGGTGACGATATTGAGGAAATGTCTAATGAACTGAATCCAGATATGGAAACGCTTAAGAATATCTTGGGCCAGACAAAGACGAAAGACAACGGATATGAGCCTACTATGGACGCAGACCCGTTCTATGCGGACCCCGAAAAGAAACTCTATCCTAAGATACGTGATATTGCTCTTGACAGAAAGAAAGGCGATGAATGTAAGACTCTTATGTTAGAGGTTATTGTGGAGGACACCGAAGCAACAAATCATCTTGCTTATGTGCAAGAAGTAATTGTTAAGCCGCAGAGCTACGGCGGTGATACCGGTGGATTTAACATTCCTTTCCAGGTATCCGAAGATGGAAAGAGAACAAAGGGATACGTAACGGCAACCTCATTGGCTTCTGGTGCTCCAGTATTTACAGAAGGTGCTATTCCTTCAGGGAAATCTCTTTCATAACAGGAGGGTAGTATGAGCAATAAATTAGTAAAACCGCAGCAGCAGAACAATGTTATTACTATTAACGATGGTACAAAAATCTATGAAATCAGGAACCAGCGTGGGGAACTAAAAGGTAAGTTTACATTCGCTCCAACAGATAGCAATATCGTTACCAGATATGAAGAAGTAGTTGACTTTTTTAATCACTATGAAGTTCCGGAAGACGCAGAAAAGGAAGATGTATCGGAGATTATTCAGGAGCAGCTCGTAAGGAAAATTTCATATCTTATCAATGCAGACGCAGATGACGCATTTTTCAAGATACTTGGAGCACTTACTCCTCTTCCAAGCGGATATCTGTATGTAGAAGATGTCCTTTACAATATTGGGAAAGTAATAGACAAAGAATTTAAGATGAGCACAGAAAAGGTACAGCGGCGCATGAACAAGTATGTTGCCAAGTACCATAAATAATGTACGCCTGGAGACTTCCCACTTTCCTGAGTGTTGGAGGAAGAGATTATAAGATCAGGACGGACTACCGTGTGATTCTTGATATTCTGGCAGCCATGAATGACCCAGATATTTTTGAACCTGGAATGTCACAAGAAGAAATGCAGCAGGAAAAAGTAATGACTATGCTGCAAATTCTGTACATAGATTTTGATTCTATGCCTCCCCGTGATTGGAAAGAAGCTGCTGAAAAAGCCTGTGATTTTATTGACTGCGGGATAAAAGATGACGGAAAGCCAAAGCCCCGGACAATGGACTGGGAGCAGGACGCACCGTTAATTGTTCCGGCTATAAATAAGTCAGTAAAAATAGATGTTCGCTCTGTAAAGTATATGCACTGGTGGACGTTCTTTGGGCTTTACATGGAGATTGGAGAAAGCACTTTTTCCACAGTAGTAAGCATACGGGATAAAAAGCGCCGGGGAAAGAAACTGGAGAAGTGGGAGCAGGAATTTTACCGTAATAACAAACATCTTGTTGACTTGAAAGCAAGAAGAATAGAGCGTAGTGATGAAGAGAAAGACGCTCTTAGGGAACTTTTTGGACTGAAGAAATAATAGAGCCGGACGCCAGACGCAGAGCCTTTCAGGAGGGATTACATGCCGCAGGCGGACGGTACAATATTAATTGATACAGAGATAAATGCTGACGGCATGAAGGCCGGAAGCAAAGAGGTAGAAGCCGCTGTTCGCAGAATGGCTTCTTCTGTTAATGACCTTGGAACAAAAGCAAAGACAGCGTTAAACAAGCAAGTAGACGCTTTTTCCAAACTTAATAACGAGTTTGCAGTACAGAGCAAAAAGGTTGATGAACTTAAAAAGAAAGTAGCTGAATATGGAAAGCAGAAGATTCCCACCGCTGAATACAAAGAAATTCAAGCACAGATAGACCAGGCTTCTCAGAAAATGAACCGTCTTATTTCAGCACAGGAAAAATTTCTTGCAATGGGCGGAAGTGAAAATAGTAAGCAGTATAAAAAATATCAATATGATATTGATGAGCTTGCAAATTCCATAAGGTATGCAGAAGGAGAAATGAAAGACCTGGAAGCAACCGGGAAAGCATTTACTCTTGGTAACCAGACAAATCAGGCTACCGCCGACATGGAGAAACTGGAAGCGGCAGAAAGAAAGCTGTCTGATATGAATAATCGTCTTGGCACTTCATATTCCGCAATAAAATCCCAAGTAAACGATTATAAGAATGGACTGCTTAAGGCGGATTCAGCACAGAAGAAAGCCTCAGATTCAGGAAACAGGCTTTCCAAATCCCTAAAAAATACCGGTAAGTCTGCCAATTCTGCCAGATTCGGCATTGGAAAAATGCTTGGCACCTCTATCCTGTTTAGCTTTGCTTTTCAGGCTATAAACGCTGTTCTTACTGGAATTAAAGACGGATTCGCAAACCTGGCACAATATTCAGGTACGACCAATAACAGCATTTCTATGTTGTGGAGTAGCCTGGAGCGCCTTAAAAACAGCCTTGCTACAGCATTTGCTCCGATCCTTGACGTAGTTGCGCCGATTCTGAGTAAATTCATAGATATGCTGTCCACAGCAGCGAGCTATGTCAGTATGTTCTTTGCGTTCTTGTCTGGAAAGAGTACATATACCCGGGCTGTGGCAGTGCAGAAAGATTATGCTGCCAGCTTACAGGATACGGCCACAGGCGCAAAAGACGCAGCAGAAGAAACAGAGGCAGCCGCAGAGGCAGCGGAAGATTATCTATCACCACTTGACGATATAAACCGGTACACAGAGCAAAATGACAGTGGTGGGAATGGTGGAAACGGAGGCGGTGCCGGAAGCCCTGGAGGAGCAGGAGGCGAAGGGCCGTTATTTGAAGAAGTTCCAATAGATAATAAATTTGCTTCTCTTCTGGATTCCGTATTAGACAAGCTTAAAGAAATTCGCGACATATTTATGTCTGGATTCTGGGACGGATTAGGCGATTATAAGCCACTTTTAGAAGAACTAAAAAGGGATTTATCTTCTATCGGAAAATATCTTACAGATATATTCACGGACGCAGATGTTCAGGCAGCGGCGAAAAGGTTTGCAGAATCTTTTATATACAATCTTGGCAAAATAGCTGGGTCACTTGCAAAAATAGGACTTGCTATCGCTGTAAATATTGTAGGCGGAATTGAAAGTTATCTCTCTGAAAACGTAGACCGGATTAAAAATTATCTGGTGACTATGTTTGATGTTGGCACAGAGGTTAATACTCTTCTCGGCAATTTGGCTTCCACTGTAGCGGAAATATTTTCTGACGTTTTTGGGTCCCAGGTTGCACAGGATATTACAGGAAATATAATCGGCATATTCACAGAGGCTTTTATGCTGGTGACTATGCTGGGGGCGAGCTTTGGACGTGATTTGTTAAACATGATCGTCCAGCCTCTGATGGAAAATAAAGAGGCTATAAAGACAGCCCTCTTGGAAACCTTGCAGCCTATACAAACTATCACACAAGCTATAGAGACATTTTTGCAGAGCATTACAGATAAGATAATGGCTCTGTACAACGAGCATATAAAGCCATTTATCGACTCGATATCACAAGGCATAAGTGATATCGTTGGGACTTTTTTAAGCGCATATAACGAGTATATAGCACCAATTCTTGACGCATGGGCTGCAAAATTTGACGAGGTTTTGAATGGCCCTGTGCTTGACGCAATAGATTCATTCCTTTCTGTTGTAGGGAAAGTTATTGATGTATTAAAGCTTTTATGGGAAGAAGTGCTTGTGCCACTTATCGAATGGATAATAGAAAATATTATTCCTGTTTTAGCCCCTATTGTAGAGTGGATAGGCACAACTGCACTGGACTTGATCGGAACAGTTGCAGAGATGGCTTCCGGGATTTTAGACGCACTAGGCGGTATTATAGACTTTCTGGTTGGTGTATTTACAGGAGACTGGGACAAGGCTTTTTCCGGACTAAAGCAGATTTCAGACGGATTCAAAAAGACATTTAATGCAATTTTTGACTTTATCCAAAACAATATTCTCATTCCTTTTGGAAATTTCTTAAGTGGAGTTTTTGAACAAGACTGGATTAGCTCATTTGGAGTGTTTGGCTACGTGATTGAAGGATTTTTAGGCATAATACAGAATAATTTTGAAAGAGCAAGGCAGGTCTTTGACGGCTTAATAGATTTTGTGAATGGCATTTTTTCTGGAAACTGGAGAAGGGCCTGGAAAGGAATTGTTGATGTTTTTACAGGCGTTTTTCAAGGAATTATAGATAAAATCAAATCCGTGATAAATAGCGCTATTAGTATTGCGAATGGCGGAATTAGACTCATAAATTCTGCCATTGGAGGAATTGAAAGTGCAATTTCTTTTGGCCCATGGGAAATCCCGACTCCATTTGGTAGCAGAACAATAGGATTTCAAGCTGATTTTCCTAGAGTCCCAACTATTCCATATCTGGCTTCAGGAGCTGTAATTCCTCCAAATAAAGAGTTTATGGCAGTACTTGGAGACCAGAATCATGGCAACAATATCGAAGCTCCTGAGGGCCTTATACGTCGTATTGTCCGGGAAGAATCCGGAAGAACAGGTGGGAATAAATACGAAATTCCGCTGAAGGTTGGACGGCGTGAATTGGCAAGGCTTATAATTGATGAAGCGAAGATAATAAGAAACGAAACTGGAAGAAATCCGTTTGAATTAGCATAAATGGAGGATATTATGGCACAGCAACATTTAAAGTTTGGAAATTATACACCACCTGACCCAGATCAGGACGGGTACAGCCCTGCTTTTGCCGTAACGTCCTCTGCCAATTCTACCAGGACAATGAGGGGCGTAATGAAAAATGCAACGTTGTTTACGGTAGAAGCGTATGATTTAAAATGGACGGATATATCTGCCGAGGACGTAAAGAATCTCTTACGGGAAGTCATGGGAAAAGATTCTTTTGATTTCTACCATTACAATGTATATAAGGCGCAGTGGGAAACAGGGAAATTCTATGTCGCAAACATAAATTCTCCATTCTATGACCTTTCTGAAGGCAACGAAAGAGTAGATGAATTAAGTTTCCAAGTAACAGGAATAAATCCGGTTTAAAGGTGATACAAAATGAAAAATGTAAGCAATAATTTCAAAAATGTAATATCTAAAGGCGGCCCATTCTATGCTTATGCAAAAATTGTCCTGAGAGATGGCACAGAGCTTGAACTGGATTCTACAGATGATTTCTATATTGATGGAAACTCTTACAATGAATCTGGTGGAGATGGGTTCCCTCTTGGTGTAGCTCTTTCAAAAACGATTGACATAGGCATAGAAAATTCAAACGAAAGATATTCTGGATATGATTTTTATTATTCTAGGATAACACTGTATACTGAAGCAGATTTGGAAGACGGCACTAAAGAAAGGATCTTAGAAGGGACGTTTACGGTTATCGACCCTGTTTCCTCTGGAGATATTATAGAAATCACAGCTGCGGACGATATGTATAAGTCAAACGTTCCGTATACAAGTAAGCTTACGTATCCAGCAACTACAAGAGCGATTTTACAGGAAGCCTGTTCTCAGAGCGGCATATCTCTTAACAGTGCAGCGTTTGAAAATGATGATTTTACAGTCCAGGTTGCACCGCAGGGGCTTACCTGCCGTCAGGTGATTGGATATGTAGCCATGATTGCTGGTGGAAATGCGGTTATGAGTGAGTATAACCAATTAATTATTAAAACTTATAGGTTCCCGGCGTTTGATAGCAAAAAAATATTATCCGGTGGAAGGTTCGACCAAGATTTGAAAGATATGGTTTCTGGTGGTGATTTTACCCAGGAATATGATAATACAATTTCCGGTGGAGAATTTGGAGAAAACGGCGATTATGTAATTTTATCTGATTTTTCCACTGATCCAGACATATCCACAGATGATGTTGTGATTACTGGAATTGCGACAACGGCCCAGGGTGAAGGGCAGGAAGAAGATCAGGAATTTTTATATGGAACTGACGATTACGCAATTAAGATTGAAAATCCTCTGATAGAGGGAAAAGAGGAAACGGCAATAGCGCTAATTGGTGATCTCTTAATCGGAACGATTGCCAGACCGTTTTCTGGAGAGTTTTTCCCTGATCCTACAGTACAGTTTATGGATCCGGTTTATCTGGTAGATAGGAAAGATAATATTTACCAGAGTTTTGTAACTTCTTTGACATTTACATATCTTGGAAACAGCAATATTTCCAATGGCCTTCAAAGTCCGGAAATGAACAAAAGTACATACTACAGCACAGCAACAGAAGTTTACCGGAAAGCAAGACAGGATCTCCAGAAAAGTAAAACTGAATGGGAAAAAGCTGTAGAGAATCTTGGAAATCGGTTAGATAGTGCAAGCGGATTGTATCCAACAGAAGAAAAACAGCCGGACGGATCAACAATCTATTATTTGCACGACAAACCTACATTGGAAGAATCCGGAGTAATTATAAAAATTACTGCCCAGGCAATAGGAATTTCCACAGATGGCGGTGAAACATATCCAACAGGGCTTACTGTAGACGGAGAAGCAATTATAAAGATATTGCAGACTATTGGTGTAAACGCCGACTGGATAAACACCGGAGCTATCAGAGTTACAGATGATGATGGAAATGTTATTTTCTCTGTTGATATGGATACGAAGCAGATTATTATATCTGGCGATTATGTCCAAATCGGAGGAAAGACAGCAGGGGCGGCTATAAATGATGCATTACAGGAGTCAAAAGACTATTCTGACGGAAAACTTGCTGATTTTGCTGACACGGTGACAAATGATTTGTCTGGTTTACAAGCGCAGATAGATGGACAGATAGAGACGTTCTATGAAGATTACGAACCGTCCCTGCAGAACTATCCGGCGAATGAGTGGACAAGCACAGAAGAACGCCAGAAGCATGAAGGGGACTTGTTCTATTGGAAGTCTAAGGGATATGCTTACCGCTTCTTTCAGGACGGCGCTACATGGAAATGGCAGCTTGTGCAGGATACGGATATCACCCAGGCCATGACAGCCGCAGAAAAGGCGCAGGACACCGCAGACGGTAAACGCCGGGTATTTGTCGTAACACCGCAGCCACCCTATGACATTGGAGATTTATGGACAAACGGAGAAGATATCCTGACCTGTTCCACTGCACGCTCAGCTGGAAGTGCCTATGTGTCTACAGATTGGAAAAAGCTGAATACTTATACAGACGATACCGTGGCTAATGAAGCACTTGAGGAAGCAAGGAAAGCCAGGAACCTGAACATAATTCTTGATAATGAGTATCAGGGAATATATGCAGATTCCAATGGAAATATCGGAACATTCCCAACGGTGCAGACTACCGTACAGGTACTATACGGGCATACAGATGTATCTGTGGACTGTACCTATTCTATTGCGAAGTCCAGCGGTGTAACTGGAAGCTGGAGCAATGCTGCCAGAATGTATACGGTTACAGGATTATCTACAGACGCAGGCTGGGTAGATATCACAGCTAACTATTTAAATCTTTTCACAGCCACAAAGCGGTTTAATATCGAAAAGATTAAAGGTGGAGAAGATGGCCAGGATGGGGTTCCTGGAAGAACGTACTTCATAGAACCCTCACAAACAGCCTTAAAGCAAGATGCTAATTATAACATTTTGCCTGGATACATCGACTTTAATGCTTATTATCGTGACGGTCAGAGCGCACAAAGAACAGCCTATTCCGGTAGGTTTAAAATTGAAGAAGAGAATAGTAGCGGAACATGGACAACCATCTATACTTCTACCGCAAACGAAAGCAGCGTCCGGCATATCCTATACAATCTTCTTGTAGATTCTGATGGCAATTTTGTTGGAGATTCTTCTGGTTATGCGCTGGGAGGATATAGAGATATTGTAAATATACGAGTTACCCTGTACGCTTCCGGAGGCACGTCTACCATTATTGACCAGCAGACTGTCCCAGTGGTGAAAGACGGAAAAGATGGCAAAGATGGAAAAGACGGTACAGAGCTTACACCAGAGGAAGTTTTTAATATCCTTACGAACTACGGAAAGGTTAAAGGAATATATAAGATTGGAAATCAATTATATATATCATTTACTTATGCCAGAGGTGGGGAACTGGTTCTTGGTGGAGCGAATAACGGAAATGGAAAATTAAAAATATTAAATGCCTCAGGATCACAGGTAGGGTATATAGATAACACGGGTGTCCATTTTAACCAAGGCAGCTTTTCTGGGACAATAAGTAGTAGTAATGCTGTGATTACAGGCGGGAGAATAAGTATTATTACAAGCACTCAAAACTACTCATTTATTAACCTTAAAGGTGGTAGTTCTTTTGAAAATAGTATAACACCGGCCGATATAACGATTAATTATCAAGATAATTTTTCTAAGATTTCCGGAACTCATTTCGCAACTTGTAATAATGATAATTCGGTATATATTTCTCCTAATGCTATATATGTGTCTGATGACTCATCAGGAGTTACTCCATATAATTATGAACGAGTTATGATTTCAAAAGACAGAGTCCAAATATATGATTCATCAAACGTTTTAAAAACATATATGAAAGAAGATCATATGGTTTCTGGTGGAGATTTCTACGCTTGGGGAAATATGTCATGCAGCGGAACGAAAAGTAGGGTAGTAAATACAAAAAACTATTCGGACAGAAAACTATATTGTTATGAAATGCCGTCTCCTTTGTTTGGAGATATTGGGGAAGGCACGATAGATCAAAATGGAGAATGCTATGTTTTCTTTGATGATATTTTTTCAGAAAGCATAAATCCAAATATGGAGTATCAAGTGTTCCTGCAAAAAGAAGGGAACGGCGATTTATGGGTAGAAGAAAAAACTTCTCAATACTTTCTTGTAAAAGGCACCGAAAACCTGAAGTTTGCATGGGAAGTCAAGGTGAAGCAGAAAGATTACGAATATGAACGCCTTGAAGCTTATAGGGCAAATCCGGAAACGGAAAAGTTGGATTATGAAGCCGAAGGAACGAAGGTGGTTGACCTGATAACGCAGAAGTATATAGAAAACAGTGAATTTAATGTAACTAACTATTATAGGGAATTGGAGGGAATGTTCACATGAAAAAAGTAACATCTTTTACACATTTAGTAACCGGAGAGGGCGATAGAATCGCTTATACATATTCTGAAATATCAGAATCAGGTGAACTGGTTAGCCAGAATAACAAAGGCAACTTTATTATCGTTGATCAGTCTGTCAAAAACGCTGTAGATCTTGTAAACCAGTACATTAACGAGAGATTGGAGGGATAATATGGCGGGCTTATCGGGAATCGTAAAAAAAATAAGCGATCTTGTAACAGGAACACCAGCAGATGATGATTGCTTTATATTCGGGAAAACAGATTTAAAAAAGATTACGCTGGCAAAGTTAAAAGATGCGCTGGGGATTACTTCGATAAACTCCGCTTTAGAAATCGAAGAATTTAATGATGGAAGCGAGTTATTGAATTACGCAGAAGATCTTTTGACATCGGATACATCCCTTTCAGTAAAACCATTTGCTGTTGGTGATAATAGTCCATCGTCATTTCAATTTGGCTATAGTATAGGATTTCTGTTTAAAAGATATGACACTATTGCCATTTATATTTTTTCATATAATGGATCCCTGTTCTCAAACGGAAAAACGAAAACTTCTGACTGGATTGGATGGGGACGGTTTGATCCAATACGATAAAAATTATGAATAGCTATAATGCTTAACGATTATCCAAGCTGTAAATCCTTCCCAATTACCTTTGATCGATGTAGGTAAGAGGATAAGCCGAATAAGAGGAGTAGATATAGCTGTTGGCTGTATCTATCCATGCGGAATGAGCATCTGGAAGCTCTATTTCTATGGTTTCCGTATTACCGTCCGGCACATTTGGGAGTCCGATATTATATGCTCTGGCATATATAGGAGCATCATACATACTCTCATTTGTACTATATCCACTGTCAGAAATTCTAACCGTCAAAGCGGAATTTAACGAAGAAAGAATATAGGTGATAACACTGAAACAATATTTAAATTTTGAACTAAATGGGCAATTTATTTCCCGAAAAGATAATCTAGCTCCTGTGGCAAAATCCAGGAATTATTTCTATGCACATTTCGATTTCCTGACACCGGAATGGTCTGGCACAAAGACAGCTCTGTTTTCTAGAGGAAGCGAAAGGCGGTCCGTTATGGTGGATGAGAATGGAGATTGCCTGATCCCATGGGAATTTTTTGATACAGACAGCGAAACAATAGGCCGAGTATCTGTCTATTGCGGCGATCTTATGACAGCAAATGAAGCATATGTGAGGATTTTACGTTCTGGTTATGGCGATTCGGACGCTTCGGAACCTCCAACACCAAATATATACGAACAATTGCTGGCACAGCTTGACAAGATAAACAGTGTAACAATGATTAGCGGAGGAACTTTTTCAGATTGGAAGGAAGGTGAAGAGAATGGCAATTAATAAGAATGTTCTGGCAGAAAAACAGGCAACTGTACTGTCAGAGGACGGGAATACCATGTATGCCACAATTCAAATGCGCCATGGTAAAGAGTCCGAAATGGACAAGAGTAAGTTTGTTCCAGCGGAAATGGGAGTTGCCACGGACACCAGGAAGGTTTTTATAGCTTTCGCCCCAAATAACGTAGAAGAAATGGCATTGAAGAAAGATATCCCGGACGGAACTATGGACTATGGAGATTTAGAAAATAAACCTTCAATTGGTGGAATTGAGCTGAAAGGAAATAAAACACTGGAACAATTGGGAATCCAGCCAAAGGGCAATTATCTTACAAAAGTGCCGGATGAATATGTGACTGATAACGAAATGAAAACCGAACTCGCCAAGAAACTCAACACAAACCAAGGCGCAGAAAACGCCGGAAGGATTATGACGGTAGGGCCAGATGGAAACCTCTTCCCTGGGGAAGAGGTTTCGGATATTGAAAAATATATTGAAAATTACTATGCATTTCGCCGCACTGGAAAAGTATATCAGACAAAGATCTGGAAATTCGCCACAAACCCCACCAGCGCAGGCGAAAAACTTCTGGATAATGCCGGTCTGGTATTTGAGCCATCTACAGATACTGAAGAAGGCCAGGATGACTACCTGAACGGTCAGAACCCATTATTCGAGTGGTGCAATGTTAATTATGTTCGGGATACAGACGGATCACCGAAGCCAATAGCAATCGAGGGCATGAGCAATTACAAAACTACCGGGGCTGTAGATGTCGGTGCTATGCAGATGAGTTTTTGGTGGAAGTGGGACGCTTCTAATCCAGAATATGATCTTATTACGATATCCGATACTCCTCATCCGGAGCTTGGGCTTGTTCCATGGGCGGAATGCGTAAAGGCAGACGGAACAGTGCTGCCGTGGTGCATTGGCAGTAAATACATATCTGGAATTGCGTCAGACGGGCTTCTTAGGTCGCAGCCGGGACTGAAACCTGAAAGATCACAGTCTCATAACAATATGATCACGAACTACCAGAAAAAGGGCGAAGGATATTGGGGAGCGGGAGCATGTAGAAATACATTTCAGATTATTTTTACATTAATCAAGGGCGCAACAAAATCTACACAGACGCTTTTCTCTGGTGCTACGAATTACTCAGTGCAGTATGAAGCTTCCATCCAAAGTGCAGAAGCCCATACATATTTTCCTGTCACAAACGCACAGGCTGCAAATATCCCAGTCGGGTGCTATGTATCGGTTGGATATGGCGGTAACAATAATGGGACAGCAAATAATGACCGTGGACAGACAACGATCCATGCCTATGCGGATGATGTAAAGGTATTGAGGAAAGAAGCTCTGGGAGATGGGACGAATACAGCAATCTACCTTGATATTCCAGAAGAATCAGCTTTTAACACTCAGCCACATGTATATACAGAAACTTTTTCTGCGCCGATCATGATATCCTCCATGCACGCATGGTCTGGAACTACAGACGCTGTAAGAGGGCGGCATGACGGTTCTCCGGTAAGCAATACGGATGGTAAGCATCCATATCGTGTCCAGGGACGCGAATATGCTGTCGGAGGATATATCGTTGCTTCTGATACCGTAGCCTTACTAAATGCGGATGGTACACGAACAATTTATGCTGCAGAAAAAGGCGTGGATCATTCTTCAACAGACGCCACAATTAAATCTACCTATAAGATTGCCGGAACAATCCCAGTAAATTCATCCGGAAGTGTGGCAGATTTTTGGATTGGTGATGATGGATTCGATACGGATACGGGAACATGGTATCCTGCCAAACAAGGTTCTGGCAGTACGCAGGGCGTTGGCGACTTGTATTATGCTGGAGGAGAAGCTGATAATACGCTCAGAGAGTATTTGCAGGGTGGTTACCTCGGGAGCGGCTCGGTCGCTGGCGCTTCCTTCCTGTACCTCTGGCTCGGGCTCGGGTACGAGGACTGGCTCCGCCTGGGCTGCGATTAAACGGCCTCTGCGGGGGGGGGGTGAATTCCCCGTAGGGGAAGAGGGGATCTCCCCTATAATAAGGACTCACGGTGCCAGGTGGTAACCTCAGGAACGGCTCGAACGCTGGCACTTCCTACCTGAACCTCAGGAACAGGCTCGGGAACGAGAACTGGCACCACCTGGGCTGATATTATATACAATATAAACATTGCACCGTGTTTCGCAACTGAAGTTGTAGCCAAATAGCTCTTTTGGTAAAAGACCATAAAATAAGAAAGAAAGGCCAGCCTGCAATGCAGGGACGTATGCATAGGTATACGCCGGGGTTAGTAGAAAAACCGAAAGCCCTCTTTATATAATCGAAATGAAAAGATTATGCAAGGACGTGGATATCACGGACAGGGGACTGATAAGTCGGGCTGTATACGCCTGCTTGAAAAATAAATACAAAAGAAATGACGTGACCAGATATTTTTCGCAGGTATCTGGCCTGACGGAAAACCAGATAAGGTGCATCCATCACAGATACGGGAGGAAATCACTTTATCCGATTGTAGAGATTATCATATCGGATTTACAGAAAGAAATCGCAAATGAATCGCTTTTCTTTCCGCCAATCTGGTATCGAGACAAAATCGACGGAAGCAGTGGCAAAATCCGTAGAATTGGAATCCAGAATATCAAGCAACAGCTCTATGATTATATTGCAGTGGAAGGCCTGAATCCACTTCTGAAAAGGATAGGTGAATATCAATACGCTTCGATCCCAGGAAGGGGGACGACAAAAGGAAAGCAGGTCATAAGCCGATGGATAAAAGACCGGAATACGCGGTATTTTGTAAAACTGGATGTAAAGAAATGTTTTGAGAGCATAGACCATGATCTCCTGATGGGATTTATGGAAAAGCACATCAAAAACGAAAAGCTGATCTGGCTAATCAGAGCCCTTATAGACAGTTTTGAGAAGGGATTGAGCATAGGCTCTTACCTTAGTCAATATCTCTGCAATCTATATATGTCCGTCCTTTACCACTACATTATGGAAGAGCTGTATAAGACCAGACGGGGGAAGAGAATAAACCTCATCCGCCACTGCCTCATCTACATGGATGACATTCTTTTGATTGGCTCTCGGAAGCGGGACATGGAAATGGCAGCAAAGAAGATTATCCAAAAGGCTGACGAAATGGGCCTGACTATAAAAGATAACTGGCAGGTCAGAAGCATTGATGAAACCCCTATTGACATGATGGGGTTTAAAATCTATCGAACACATACAGAGATTCGCGGGAGAACATTTCTCCGTGTCCGACGCAGCTTCCGCAGGGCTAGGAAAGAATTAACCTTGCGGATATCTAAGAAATGCCTATCCTATTATGGATATTTGAAGCACACGAATAGCAGAAAGATCGAAAGAAAGTGGAAAGTTAAACCTATTCTCAAGAAATGCAAGGGAGTGATAAGAAGAAATGAAAGCAAGATTTTCACAACCGCAGCTGCCGGTTAAGACGGTTGCAGCCGGGGACAAAACCTACATTTTTATCTGCCTGAATGAGACGCAGGGAACAGAATCCTATCCAGACATGGGCGAAGGCCAGACCACAGAGGCGTATTACGAATACGACTACAACGAAATAGTCGGCCCGACAAACAATCTCCCGCTAGATGATATACAGGCACACCCAGAAAATTATCTGGACTACGTGTATACAGAACAGAAGGAAGATCCTGAAGATGATCGTGTAAAGAACTTGGAAGAACAGGTAAATAGTATCCTTAACGCCATAGAAAGGGGGATGAATTCATGAATCTGGACACATTAGAAAGCCTCATGAGATATGCCAGAGGGAAGTTAATGGATGACTTGAAAAGCATGGATGATAAGACAGAAGGAATTGCCTGTAGGGGTCTGATCCCAGTGTATGAACAGAACCATACATATGAAGCCGGAGATGTGCGGACACACCCGGTAACTGGCTACCCCAGGGAATGTATTTTAGGGTATGATGGGACGGCGCATCAGGACTGGACAATAGATAACCGGACACTCTGGAAACCTTGGCACAGCCGTAAGAAAGAATATGCTCTGCCATGGGAACAACCTACTGGAGTACATGACATGTATAAAGCCGGGGAATATATGATCTGGACAGACGAAAAAATTTACAGATGTAAACAGGATACGAATTTCAGCCCTGTGGAATACGCGCAGGCGTGGGAAGCAGTATAAAGAGCAGGCAGAAGGGATTTTATCCGGTGATATGACTGTAGAAGAAGTAGTAATAGCATTATAATTTTGCGCCGGCACAACGCTGGTAGAAAGGAGAAATATATGAATTACACAGAAACTGAACGGGAGATTATTAAGAGTTTTGCATATGGTTACACACCGGAGCAGGTGGCGGAAAATTACGGGGTAACAGTAGAGGATGCTAGAAATATGCAGCAGAATTTCTCCGCAGCGATCGAACAGAAGAAAAATTATCTGAAAGAACAGGGGTGGCTTTAATGGAAAGATTTTTGATTGATGTATCAGAACACCAGGGAGTTATTGACTGGGAGCAGGTCAAAGACCATATTGACGGAGTAATCCTGCGCTGCGGATATGGTATGGATATTGCAAGCCAGGACGATAAGCAGTGGGCCAGGAACGTGGCGGAATGTGAGCGCCTGGGGATCCCATATGGAGTATATATTTACTCTTACGCAACAAACACAGACCGGGCCAAAAGCGAGGCCCAGCACGTTCTCCGCCTGATCCAGGGACACAAACTGAGTTATCCCGTATATTTTGACATTGAGGAGCCTGGGACAGAAGGATCTGCCGTTGCCAATGCAATCGCATTTGGAGACATTATCGAGACTGCCGGGTGCTGGTGTGGAGTCTATTATAACCGCAACTGGCACAATAATGTGGTTAAAGGCCAGTTAGACCGGTTCACACGTTGGGGAGCCGGGTACGGAACCAACAACGGACAGAAGCAGGGCAAGTACAAACCTGGATTCGGTGAAGATATCTGGCAGTACAGCTCTAAAGGGTCAGTTCCGGGAATTTCAGGAGGAGTAGACGTTAATGTCTGCTATAGGGACTTCCCAGCAGAGATCACCGGCGGATCCACACCGGATCCAGTGCTACAACCTACACCTACCCCGAGTCCTACTCCGTCTCCTAAAAATACTCTCATAAGCCAGGGACAGCAGCATTTGAATAATTTCTGCGAAGCGGGGTTATCCACAGATGGAATCTGGGGGCCTAAAACACAGGCCGGAGTTATCAAAGGATTCCAGGCAGCATGTAACCACGATTATAAGTCGGGTCTAAAAGAAGATGGGATTTGGGGCCCTAAGACGCAGGCTGCTATTGGAAATCATACGGTAAGACTGGGAGAATCTCAATACATGGTGACTGCTGTGGAAGCAGCGCTGTATTGTAATGGATATGATCCTAAAGGCTGCGAATCACCCGGAAAATACGGTAGTGGTTGCAAAGCTGCCGTAGAACAATTCCAGAAGGATAATGGATTATCCTGTGATGGTATTGCAGGGAAAAACACTATTTACAAACTGTGTAGAGTGTAATAAAAATCTCCCCGGTTGCTAGCCGGGGAGAAATATTGTATCATCTTCGTGTTGCATTTCGTGTTGATTTAGTTATTCCTGTAGCTTTTACCACATCAGCATCCTTTAATCCTCTTTCATCTCTTAACTTACAATAAATTTCGTACATATCTGCTCCTTCAATAAAGTTTGAAAATCCGTACAAAAACTATTGACAAGTTCTGATATCCGTGCTAATATAATAGCATAAAGTTCGGAAATCAAAACAAGCCATTGCTTTTGTGTAATATATCTGGTAAACGTATTATACCTGATTTCCGAACTAAAATCAATAAAAAAGTTCGGAAAGGAGGGAAAATATTCTGTGTATGAAAAATACGTTGAGCTACGCAATAAAAAAGGAGTAACAGATTACAGAGTTGCTATGGATACAGGAATTCCAAAATCTACATTTACGGATTGGAAAAACGGAAGGAGCAAGCCAAAAACAGAGAAACTCAAAATTCTCGCTGATTATTTTGAAGTATCAGTTGAATACTTCCTGGAATAATACAGGAGAAAGAAGGGAGGACAGTTATGCCAGCAGTATATCTTTCCAAACAGCAAGAAAGGGAAGCCAGAGCGACCCGTATTTTGAGAATGGAGATTTACGGAGCAGGTACAAACCAAAAAGCTCTTGCCGAAAAGGTCGGCATGGTGCAAGGCACGCTCCATAAAAGAGTACATATGCCAGAGACAATGACCCTTGGGGAACTTTGGAAGGTTCTGGACGCTCTGCACACTTCAGAAGATGTGAGAGCAAAAATCTTGAAGTAGGGAGGTGATAAAGTGTTTTGGTATGGATTCATGAGCGGATCCGCAGCGACATTCCTTTTGGAAATCGTGGCGATCATCTTCCTGTACCTGATTTACACAGGAAGAAATAAAAAATAGCCCCGGCAGTGTTGGGGGACACCACCGAGGCATGTAACCAGCTAACCTGTCTAGCTGTTTGCAGGTTTATATTACCATAATTTCCTGCGAATGGCAATAGAAAAACAAACATTTGTTCTGAAATGGAGGAGATTATGGAAAAAGATACTAATAATTCTTTTGCCATGGAGGTTCTGGAACAGGCGAAGAGAAACACAAAGATGTGGTTCGTGACCTGGATCCTGACCATGGCAGCATTAATTGGGACCAACGCTTATTGGATAATACGTTTAACAGTTATGATTACGTATCACAAGATGGCGAAGGAATAAACAATATCAACACCGGAGACCAAGGAGATTTAGAGAATGGGACAGAAAGCCAGGATTAAAAAGAACAGAAAGAAGAGCAGGGGAGTAAAAGTAAAACGGAGAAGAAGATGAGCAAAGGAGATAAAATCACTGCCGCCGGGCTGATCGGTTTCATGCTGATCGCCTCCGGGGCAGACTCCATGAGCCTCCCGGTGCTGCTGATCTCTCTGGCGGTGTGTCTGGGGGTGATGGAGATAGGCAAAAAGATGGGCCCGTGAAGCCGGAGCAAACACGGGCTATGAAAATGATTACATATTAAAGGATAACATGATAGCGAAAGAAAGTAAAGGAGGATAACATGAAGAAATTTGAATTAACATCAAATACAAAAATATGGTTTGGAAGGAAACTTTTCCAAATTAAAGCCCTAATTTCCTTCGGGAATGTCAAAGAAGGGGAACTTGGTGGATATATAGAAAAAGAGGCGAATTTGGACCATAGCGGAGACGCCTGGGTCTACGAAAACGCCGAGGTCTACGGAGACGCCAAGGTCTGCGGAGACGCCTGGGTCTACGGAAACGCCAAGGTCTGCGGAAACGCCAAGGTCTGC
>ERZ1090862.439-NODE-439-length-18514-cov-6.716615_pt1 | contig 18514 bp, 17 predicted proteins | sample MGYA00478481_ERZ1090862 | MGnify/ENA primary metagenome ERZ1090862 (study PRJEB33644, sample SAMEA5815745) | chicken gut metagenome | biome: Chicken; feature: Gastrointestinal Tract; material: Caecum | place: Ireland | collected 2019-01-01 | study: A study of the... | reverse complement strand
TTACTTAAATACAACAGTTAAATTTTATACTGTTTTCACAACAATGTCAAGCATCCTCACTATAATTTTGTATCACTTGACGGACGGTCTCATATCTGAACCCCTTCCGTGCCAGATAGCCGCAGATTTTCCGTATTTCCGTCTCATCCGCAGTGTCCGGATCGAATCTTTTTTTCCTCAGGAGAGCTGCAGCAGCAGCCTGTTCATCCTCTTCCCCGTAACAGATCTCAAACGCCGCGTCGATTTTTTCCGAATCAACGCCTTTCTGGGTAAGCAGTGCACGGATTTCCTTTCTGCTTTTCAGATTCTTACGACTCCGGACGAAATTCTCCGCAAAACGTCCGTCATCCAGATAGCCGAAGGAGCGGACATATTCCACCGCTCCTTCAACAGCTTTTTCCGGATACATCGCCCTTCGCAATTTTTCACGCAAACCTGATTCTGTCCGGTCCATATCCTCCAGCAAATGCATTGCATACAGCTTCGCTCTTTTCAGCACAACTTCCTGTTCTATCTTTTCTACAGTGGAGCCGGCAATTTCTTCACCTTCTCTGATCCCGTATCTCGAGAGCTCTCCTTTATAGAGCACAAAGGCAAACTCGCCGTCAAGCCAGACTCTGTATTTCGTCCTGGTACAGGCTTCTGTTTTTGTGACGATCATCTCCGCATTCCTTTCCCGTACACATATGATTCATCCGGATCACGATTCCTTCTTTGCCGTCTTCTCCGGTTTGAGTTTCAGGTCGCTTTCTGACTCTTCTTTCTTTACTTCCTCACTGCCGGAAAGATTGTAATGAGCTCTTACCTTTCTTTCCAGTTCCTCCATCACTTCCGGATGAGACTCCAAATAAGCCTTGGCGTTCTCACGTCCCTGTCCGATCTTTTCGCCCTCATACGCATACCATGCCCCGCTCTTTTTGACTACGTCGATCCCTGTGGCAAGATCCAGGATATCTCCCGCTCTTGAAATCCCTTTTCCGAACATGATGTCAAATTCCGCCTCTTTAAACGGCGGCGCGATCTTATTCTTAACGATCTTGATCCTGGTCCTGTTTCCTACCATCTCTCCGCTCTGTTTGAGCGTCTCGATCCTTCTCACATCCATGCGGACCGAGGCATAGAATTTCAGAGCACGTCCACCGGTCGTTGTCTCCGGATTGCCGAACATAACTCCGACTTTTTCTCTGAGCTGGTTGATAAAGATTACGATACAGTTAGATTTGCTGATCACCGGGGTCAGTTTCCTGAGCGCCTGAGACATGAGCCTTGCCTGAAGTCCCACATGGCTGTCTCCCATGTCTCCCTCGATCTCCTGTCTCGGCACCAGAGCCGCAACGGAATCGATGACGATGATATCGATCGCCCCGGAGCGTACCATTGTCTCCGCAATCTCCAGTGCCTGATCGCCGCTGTCGGGCTGAGAAATGTAAAGTTCATCTATATCCACGCCGATATTTTTCGCATAGACCGGATCCAGAGCATGCTCCGCATCGATAAATCCCGCGATGCCGCCCCGCTTCTGCACTTCTGCAATCATGTGGAGAGCCACTGTCGTCTTACCACTGGACTCCGGGCCATATATTTCTATCACTCTGCCCTTTGGCACACCGCCCAGTCCAAGAGCCAGATCCAGGCTGAGACATCCGGTGGGCACCGTCTCCACCGCAACATGGGCACCGGACTCGCCCAGTCTCATGACTGTTCCTTTTCCAAAATCCTTTTCCAGTTTCGCGATCGCCGCGTCAAGAGCTTTCTTTTTCTCTTCGTTATTATTTGCCATAATATATGTTCTCCTTCTCGCATATCGAACAGTTGTTCGTGTACTCTATTATACTATTATACTTGTCTTGAAATGTCAACTAAATTTTCCATTCATTTTCAGCCCCTTTTCATAGGCATTCCCCCTGTTCTCTCACGCACTGTCACATGCTCTTCCCATACTTCTTACTGTGGATCCGCTCCGATCATGGAGCACTGAATAAATCAGGACGCCCGCAGGCGCAAATGAAAACAGCGGCAAGAACGCCGCCGGCATCAACACTTAAAGAGTAACACAGAACAGCGGGGAATGCAAGCATTCCCCGTACCCTTCTCACACAGTCTTCCATTTCTTTACTTTTTCCCGGTAATAGATAACGCCTTCTTTTACGATGGCAGCCTGTCCGTCGCGAACTTCGACCATGGTCACCGAACAGTTCGGAGGGACTTCATCTTTCCAGAATCCCGCAACAGTCACATTGCCCTTGATCCGGTTGAGCAGCGCCGTCATCGCGGCTCCGTGGGTGGAGATCAGGATATTTTTATCTTCCAGTTCCCGACGTCCACACAGTTCCTCAAGAAATTGCCCCGTTCTTTCATAGAGTTCCTCCACGCTCTCCGCTCCCTCTGGCGGGATGTAGGATGCAGTGTCTGTAAAGAACAGATTGAACTCATCACTTCCCGGCTCTTTTTCTTGTGTGCCGGTGTGAATTTCCTCGCATATGCCAAACCCGATCTCCTGGATCCTGGGTTCGTCCAGGAGCGGAATATTTCTTCCCTTCAGGATAATCTCCGCCGTCTCTCTTGCCCGCTTCAGCGGACTCGTATATCCTATGTCGATCGGTATGTCTTTCATGCCTTCCGCCGTTTCTTCTGCCAGATGGCGCCCATATTCATTCAAGGGGATATCTGTATGCCCCTGGACCTTTTTCTGACGGTTCCAGTCCGTCTCCCCGTGTCTTACAATATACAACATCATGTCTGTAATCTCCTTTCCGGCTGATAAACCATGACTGATCATGCGCTTTACGCAGTAACAAGTATACGCCATTTACTCCCGCAGCGTCAACAGCCGCACATGTCGGACGCACCACGGTTCTGTATCTGCTTCCGGAGTTTTTCTATTTTTCTCCTGGTCCTCGTCGGAAAGCGTGCTTGTCAGCCGGCGTCCCGGGAGATATAATAGAGAAGTCAGGATCGAAACAGATCCTCCACACCCCTTTTTCAGGGAAAAGAAAGGAATGATACGATCATGGAAATGAAAAAAATCACAAGTTTCACGGTAGACCATATCCGTCTGGTTCCCGGACTGTATGTATCCAGAAAAGACCGGGCAGGAGACGCCGTCATCACAACTTTTGACATCCGCATGACCAGTCCCAACGACGAGCCGGTCATGAATACGGCCGAAGTACATACCATAGAACACCTGGGAGCCACATTTCTGAGAAATCATGAAAAATACGCAGACTCTGTACTGTATTTCGGACCCATGGGATGCCGTACCGGGTTCTACCTTCTTCTGGCGGGAGACTATTCCTCTGCTGATATCGTCCCGCTCATGAAAGAAATGTTCACATTTATCGCCGGCTATGAAGGAGAGATTCCGGGTGCTGCGGCCAAGGACTGCGGCAACTATCTGGATATGAACCTTCCCATGGCGAAATATATGGCAAAACGTTATCTGAAGGACGTGCTGACCGACATCCAGGACAGCCAGCTCTACTATCCGGAATAGTACGAAATATTATAAAAGACCGGAAAAGATCACTCTGTGCCGACAGTCCCGCCACTGTGCGTTTTCTGTCGACCGGTATCTCTCCCGGTCTGATTTTTCAGGCCGTTATCTGCTTTTCTTTTTCAGGACTTCTTTTCTTATATAACGATAAGTCGTTTCCTCCCCTTCCTGCGCAAGCATATGCAAAAGCTTCTCCAGCAATTTTCTTGTCTCCGGATGCATCAGCTCTCCTGCCTTTCCTTTGGCATAATACTCCAGAGGATCCCGGTCCGTATATGTATCTCCGTGATAAACCTTACTCGCTGCGATCCGGTCCAGAAACATCTCGACTACATATTTTACCGGCATCTTCATCCCGGTCAGCCTTCCGCTCCCGTCCATACTGTAGTCGATCCAGTATTCATAGTGATGCCGGTTCCTTCCCTTGTGGTGGAGCCACGCAGTAGAGTATCCTTTGTCCTCCCGCTCCGCATTATTGGGACTTCTCGTTCCCTGATAATAACGGCACCCCACCCGGAATTCTGTCCAGCTGTACTTTGACAGATCATGACAGATTCCCTGTCTGTAAAGTCCGACACGGAAGCACTCCTTCATAACCAGTATTTTATGTTTCGTAATTGTACAGAAATGTCTGACTGCCTTCATTTCTTTCTCTGATCTCTATCTGCTCACAAGCAGCGAAATACTTCTCTCCTTCAATTCAATACTTTTCTGCTCCTCAAGAAGTTCCGGTTCCTCAAGAAGCCCATCCGCCGTTGTCCCGGCGAGATACCATTTTCTTCCCTTTCCCGGAGACGGAAGCGCGAACTGATGCGGGATCCAGTGCATATTATAAGTGGCAAAACACGGCTCATCCTTCTCGTCCACAGCCGCATAAAGCACGCCCAGCTGACGGCTCGCCACATCTGTCATGGCCCGCCATGCATACTCCCCGTGATAGGAGACGTCCGGCATGCCGCACCCGCTCCGGTCCATTCCTTTGAGTTCTTCTTCCCTGTGAAGACATCTGTGCGCCTTCCGGAATTGTATCAGGCTCTTTACATGAAGGAACAGAGAATCGTCTGTCTTGAGCCGGCTCCAGTTCACCCAGGCAGTCTCGTTGTCCTGGCAGTAGACATTATTATTTCCCTTCTGAGAATTATAAAATTCATCTCCGGCCAGGATACAGGGAGTTCCCTGAGACGTAAACAGGAGCGTGAACGCATTCTTCACCTGGTTTTTCCGCAGCGCCATGACCGCCTTTTTCCTGCTCGGCCCCTCCGCGCCGCAGTTCCAGCTGTAATTAAAATCCGGTCCGTCCTGATTTCTCTCCCCGTTCGCCTCATTATGTTTTCCGTCATAGGATACCAGATCCCATAAAGTGAATCCGGTGTGGCCGGTGATATAATTGCACTTTCCATCGCTGGCAGAATTCCGCCCAAGTGCCCACATCACATCCCCTATCATATTCTCGTCCCCTTTCAGGAAACGGCGCATGACATTCTGATAGCCGTCGTCTTTCTGCATCAGCTTGACATCCTTGAGAAACGGATCTCTGTTCAGGATCTCCCAGGGGACCGAATAGGGATTTACGACAAAACCATCTATGTGGTATTCAAACATATAAAATTTCAGACATTCCAGAACGGTCTGAACCGAGGTGTTTTCTCCAAACGGCATCTCCAGAACCACCTCGATCCCCGCCTCATGGCATGCCCGCACCATATCTTTGAGTTCCACGGATGCACTCTTCCCCGCCGCATAAGAATGCTTCGGCGCAAAATAGTATCCTTCTCCGTATCCCCAGTAATTGATATGTCCGTTAACACACTCCTCAAATTCGTAGACCGGCATGCACTGGATCTGATTGATCCCGAGTTCCTTCAGATAAGGGATCTTCTCCACGATGCCAAGAAAAGTCCCCTTGTGGCGGACTTTCGACGAACTGTGCTTTGTAAATCCTCTCACATGGAGACTGTAGGCTGTCACATCATTCCACGGAATATGCAGCCTTTTATCATTCTGCCAGTCATAGTCGGAGGTAACGATCCTCCCCCTTATTTCATGCTCCTGCAGATTCTCCCTTACCCCGAAGGCTTTTTTCCTGGCAATTTCCTTCACATATGGATCCATGCACACTTTTTTATTGATCCTGTAATTATACTCATATCTGCCGATATTTTTCCCTTCCACGGAGAGATATCTGACTTCGCCGATTCCTTCTTCCTCCGGCATCTCAAATGTATATTCCGGAACGTTCTTCCCCGCCCTGTACAAAAGCAGTTCGCATTTCTGCCCCTTTGGAACCTGTACCGCAAAATTAGCTCTGTCCTTCTCTGCATGCGCCCCGAAAGGCTGCGGGCTACCTTCTCTTTTTATCATTATCTCTGTCCTTTCCTACTGCCAGCCGTCTGTTCCATACATCTCCACATTCTCCCTGTTGATCAGGAATGTCTCTACGCTCACTTCTTCTTCGTAAGCGCCTCCGTCAAGTATGGCCATCGCCGTTTCCACGGCTTTTTTTCCAATGTTGATAGGAGACTGTGCTCCCACAGCCTGCATCGGACTGCTCAGATCAGCCAGAGCAGTCTTGATCTGAGGCGATCCGTCCACGCTGTATACAAGGATATCCTCATACGCTGCCTCTTTCAAAATATCAAGGACCTGAACCGCCATCTGGTCGTTCCCGCACATCACCGCATCAATATGATCATCTTCACTGAAAAGCTGTTTCAGTTCAGAACGCAGGTTCTCCTCCCCCATACCGGCATCGATCCTGGCCGCGACCTCAAAGCCTTTGTTGTAGACCGCCTCTTCAAAACCGGTAATCCTGTCGTTGATCGAAGGGGACGACGGTTTTTCTACGATCACTATCCTGCCTCCGTCCGGTCTCTGTTCTACAAGATCGGAGCCACATATATATCCTGCATTTTGATTATCTGAACAGATAAATGCATCCACATATCCCGGATCAGCCACTTTCGTATCAAGATTTACAACCGGGATATCCGCCTCCTGCAATTCCTCCAGAGCAGGCATGACCGCCTCCGCATCGGCAGGACACAGGAACACAGCATCAACCCCTGCCTCGATCATTTCGCTGATCTGTGCAATCTGCGTGTCCACACTGTTTTCGGCATCTCTGACCAGGATCCGGTCTCCATGTTCCTCAAGCGAAGTCTTGATCGACTCCTTCAGCGTCTCATAGAACGGATTGGACATATCTGCAGAGCTGTATCCGAAAAGCAGTCCCGATTCCTGTTCCTCCTCCGGATCATTTTCTTCTTCATCTGTTTCCACAACCGCATTATCTTCCGGCGTTCCTACGTTTTTTTTGCATCCCGACAGCAAAATCCCCGCAAAGGCCGCTGTGAGGAACAGTAACAACACTCTTTTTTTCATCTGTCTACTCCTTCTCCTGCGATATCCTTTTCGCACTCACACTTTCATTCTACCCGGTTTCAGAGGAATGTCAATAACCGGTTCTTCAGGACAATCTTGCTTTTTTTCCTTCTTTCTGATAACATCTTAATGAAAATCCCTGAGGATAAAATAATCTGATTCCAAGGAGAACCTGCACTATGTATATGGATGAAAACGAAACAATAACCGTAACGCTGACTCTGGACAGCGGAGATGAACTGGAATGCCAAGTACTCACCACCCTGGAAGCCGGAGGACGTAAATATATCGCCCTCTTCCCCATATCAGGGCCGGGAAGTGAGAATGAGCCGGTCTATCTGTACCGCCTCATCGAACACGGCGACGAGGAACCGGATCTGGAAAACATCACAGATGACGCCGAATTTGCTCTTGCCTCCGATGCCTACAATGCATGGATGGAAGAACAGGACCCTGGCGCCATTGATCTGGACGATCTGTAAGGTCCGGTTCAATTTTCAAACAGTTCTTCGACGAAACGGGAAGGAGAAACCTCCTTTCCGTTTTTTGTTTTTACATAACAGATTTTGAGCAGTTCCTTCGCCCTTGTCATCGCCACGTAAAAAAGCCTCCGCTCTTCCTCAATCTCCCCCTCTGTCTTCGCCTTTCTGTAAGGGATACTCCCTTCGTTGGCCTCAATGAGGAAAACCGAGTCAAACTCCAGCCCTTTCGCCGCATGGATCGTCATCAGCCGGACACCTTCCTGATCCAGGCTTTTCTTCTTTTCCTTTTCCCGCAGCATTTCCGTGTAGTCTTCCACATGTCCGAACCACTCCTCGATTGTGGCAAAAGGTTTTGCCGCCTCCGACAACTCGGCCAGGATATCGAAAAGATCCGATTTTTCCACCTTGTGGGTCAAAGCATAGTCCTTCAGAAAATCGTCGTACCCGATCCGTTTTCTGATATACTGGATCGCAGCATACGGGGCCATTCTGGCGAGCATCTTCACATCCCACTCAAACTGGTCGATCCGGTCCATCATCCATTCCCTTTCCTCATAAAATTTCCTGATATCCTCAAAAGAAGGCGTTTTCCCGGACAGGCTGTCCCTTCCGATATAACGTTTCGGACGGTTCATGATCTGGAGAAAATCCTGGCGTCTCCGCTCCCCAAGAGCAAGACGGAAATAGGCCTGTATGTCCTTCGCGATAAAATGATCATATATATTGGGGAGATGTTCCCTCATCTGAAACGGAACTCTGCATTCCATCAACAGTTCCGCCACCGGCCTGGCATCCGTATGTGTCCGGAAAAGTACGGCGATCTCTTCCGCCGGAACACCTTCCCCGCACCGTTTTTCGATCTCTCCGGCAATATATTCTGCCTCCTCATTGGGGTCTTTCACCTCCTGAACATGCAGAGATGCCCCTTTTTCCTTCACCGCGCTTAAATCTTTTTCATAACGGTGTACATTGTTTTCGATCACTTTGAGGGAATTTTTTACAATATTGGATGTAGAACGGTAATTAATACCCAGAACAAACTGCTTTGCACCCGGATAATCCTCACGGAAACGCAGCATCAGCGAAGGATCTGCGCCCCGGAATCCATAGATTGCCTGATCGTCGTCTCCCACAACAAAAAGATTGTTTTCCGGAAGGGCCAGCATACGGATCACATCGTACTGGATCCGGTTAATATCCTGAAACTCGTCAATCAGAATATACCGGAATTTTTTCTGCCACTGCGCCAGAACATCCGGGCGGGAACGGAACAGATCATAACAGAGAACCAGCATATCGTCAAAATCTATCTTCCGCAGCTTCTTTCTCTGAATTTCGTACTCTCTGTATATTTCCCGAAATGCGTCCGCGCTGCACTTTGCGGAAACAAACTCTTCTATATCAATCCCGTTATTTTTTATCTTCCCGATCTCAGCGGCAATATCACGGATAAAATCTTCTTCGTCAAACACTTCCATCTTCTGCTGTGAGATCACACCCCGAAGGATCTGATATTTTTCCGATTCTGACAGGATATTCTGACTTCCAAATCGGTACGCCCACTTCAGGATCCCGTAATAAATCCCGTGGAAGGTCCCCATCGTCACCGGTACCTGCTTCTGTCCCATCAGTGAACAAAGCCTGCTCTTCATCTCCGATGCCGCATATCTGGTAAAAGTAACGACCAGAATCTCTTCTGGTCTTACTTTATATCCTTCGATCAGGTATTTAATTCTGTTCACGATCGTCAGCGTCTTTCCGGAACCCGGTCCCGCCAGTACAAGGCAGGGACCTGCTCCGTGCATGACTGCATCTTTCTGTGCCTGGTTAAATCCCATGTCGTTCCTTTCTAGCTGAGTTTCTCTATCCCAAGCCCGATCCTCCTTAAGGATTCCTCTTTCCCGAGTACTTCCATAAGTTCTGTGGCGCCTCCCGGGGTATTCTGTTTTCCGGAAACCGCGGTACGGATCGGCCACATCACATAACCGATCTTATAGCCCTTCTCACCGGCAAAAGCTTTAAGTGTCTCAAAAAGTGCATCATTACTGTAATCTTCCTGAGCCTCAAGAATCGGGAGAACTTCCTTAAGAAGCTGAAGTGATTTTTCCGGATCCGTCTTCATCTTCTTGTGATTATACAGTGCCGTATCATATTCCGGAAGCTCTTCAAAGAAGTCGATTTGATCCAGGATATCCGGGAAGATCTCGATTCTTGTCTTTACCAGTGCCGCGATCTTTTTCAGATCATAGTCCTTTGACACCGCTTTTCGGATATACGGTTCCGCCAGCTCATAGAACTTGTCAAAATCCATGGCTTTTAAATATTCTCCGTTCATCCATTTCAGCTTTGTAGTATCAAACACCGCCGGAGACTTGCTCATGTGACGATAATCAAACGCCTCCACAAGTTCTTTCAGAGAGAATATCTCCCTGTTATCTGTCGGGCACCATCCCAGCAGAGCCACAAAATTGACTACTGCCTCAGAGACAAATCCCTGCTCGATCAGATCCTCATAGGAAGAATGTCCGCACCGCTTGCTCAGTTTCTTATGATTTTCATCCGTGATCAGCGGACAGTGCACATACACCGGGACTTCCCAGCCAAACGCCTTGTAAAGCCGGTTATATTTCGGTGCGGAGGAAAGATACTCATTTCCTCTCACTACATGAGTAATCTCCATCAGATGGTCGTCCACTACATTGGCAAAATTATACGTGGGGAAACCGTCCGATTTGATCAGGATCATATCGTCCAGCTCGTTATTCGGGACTGTAATGTCACCGTAAATCTCGTCATGGAATGTAGTCTCACCTTCATTTGGAACGTTAAGCCTGATCACCCAGGGCTTGCCCGCCGCAAGGTTTGCTTCCACTTCCTCTTTGCTCAGTCCCAGACAGTGCTTGTCATAGACCACGATATCTGTCCCGTCATCCGATACGGATGTTTTCAGAGATTCCAGCCTCTCCTTATCGCAGAAACAATAGTAGGCATCTCCCTGCTCTACGAGCTGTTTTGCGTATTTCAGATACAGACCGGAAGCATTTCTCTCGCTCTGCACATACGGTCCGTATCCGCCGTCCTTGTCCGGACCCTCGTCATGTATGAGCCCGGTCTGTTCCAGTGTTCTGTATATAATGTCAAGGGCACCTTCCACGTAACGCTCCTGATCCGTATCTTCCACACGGAGGATAAAATCTCCGCCCTCATGCTTTGCGATCAGGTAGGCGTACAGAGCGGTACGCAGATTTCCCACATGCATCCTGCCTGTCGGGCTGGGTGCAAATCTTGTTCTGATTTTCCTGTTCATATTTTCAGCCTTTCTCTTCCTTTTCTAATTCTTCGGCAAGTTTGTTCACGAATTCATCGCTTCTTCCATGGATAATGATATCTGCTCTCTGATCGGAATAATGCTCGGTCTCCGACACGAGGATCAGATTGCTCCCTGTAAAATACTGGAGCATCTGGCTGCACAGAGGCGTGTTCAGATTCGTGCCGAGAACGATCAGCACATCCGCCTTCTCCACCTCTCCGGCTGCCCTGGTCATCAGTCCATTGTCGATCATCTCTCCAAAGAGACATACTCCCGGACGGATCGCCACAAGACATTTTTCACAGAGGGGAACCCCTTTTGCATCTCTCACATATTCCATGGAATAACTTCTCCCGCAGGAGGGACACGTATTCTGAAAAACAGTTCCTTTCAGATTCACTACATTGGTACATCCGGCCCGGTCCTCCAGACCGGCGATCCTGCGCGTGATGATCGAATTGACCAGACCTCTGTCCTGAAGTTTTTTCAGACTGAGAAAACCTTGTCCCGGCGGCATCTCCGCTGCTCTCAGGATCACTTCTTTATAAAAGCGGAAAAAAAGTTCCTTTCGGGCCGAGTAGAAACTGCTGCTGAACATTTCCTCAAACGAGTAGCCGTATTTGCTCTCGATGTCGTAGGATTCCTCTCCGTCTCTGAGAAGAGGATAGCCGCTTTCCTGCATCATCTCGATTCCGCTGAGCACCACTGTATATCTGCTCTCTTTCAAAATCCGGAGTATGTTTTTTTCTTTCATACGCCTTCCTCCTTCCGGCATCAGACCATTCACAGACCTGCCTTTGTACTATTATAGAACAACTCTGTAGAATCTTCAACAAACAAAATGCCCCCGGCAGCATAGCCTTATCATTGGATTTCTATCCCTTCCGGCAAATTTCCCATATCCTCCAGAGTACAGGATCTCGTATCAAGTTTTGAGAGCATTGAATTATCAAAAGCATCGCATGCAAGACGGGTCACCCCCGCCGGGACAAAATAGATTCCCGTTCTTCCTGCCGGAAACGCAAGAAGACAGGATCCTCCATCAGAGAAAAGCACACCATTTTCCGTATAATAAAGCCCATTTCCGGACTCAACCTCATATTTGCAGATATAAGGCATACCCATGAAAGCACCATCCTCGATTTCGGTAATATTGGAAGGGATATACACTTCAACGATCTCTTCCGCCAAACCCGAGAAAGCGCCCCTCGCGATCCCGGTACATCCTTCAGCGGGAAGGCGCAGACACATGTCCGACACAGCCAGGCTAATATCTGAAATTCCCCGGATCATCCCGGACTCGTCCACGATAAAGCCTGATACTCCGGTACCGGCTTCTGCTGCCTCTTCTGTGTCAGAAGTTTCTCCTTCTGCCGCCTCCTCCGAAACCTCCATGTCTTGTGATTCACCTGATGTCTGATCAACAACATTCTCATCTTTCGTCTCAGGAATATCAGACAGATTTCCCAGTTCATTGTCCTCTACTGCAGGAATATCAGGCATATCGTCCTCTGCCCCGGAAATGTCAGACACAGGAATATCAGGCGCATTATCCTCTGTCACAGGAATGTCAGACACAGGAAGGTCAGGTACATTGTCCTCTGTCACAGAAATATCAGATGCAGGGGTTCTGGATCCTTCATCCATTACGGAGATATCGTTTCCGGAAAACTCTGTTACCGGATCATCTGCAGCCTGGATGTCATTCGTCGGAAGTGATACTTCCGGAACCGCAGCCGCCTCCTGCACGATCGGACCATCCGGAACCACAATATCTGCCGGCTCTGTCAGTCCTGTATCTGCAGATGGCAGACTTTCCGGCAAAATCACCTTCTCATAGATCAGCTTGTCCGGCAAGATCACCGCCGGCTCTGTTCTTTCGTCATAACCCGGCAGACTTGCCGCATCTTCTGCAGCCTTGAAAACGTCCGGCAAAACTTCCTCGCGGAAGGAAACCGCGCCTCCATACCCGTCATGGATCACAGGAAGTTCTTTTCCCGAGGTCATGTCCTCCACTCCCATCACCAAAGACAGAAAGAGGACCAGAACCAGTATCGTTCTCACACCCCTTCTGATAAACTCCTCAAAACCCGTCTCTCTGTAACGTTCTTCACACCATTCCAATTCTGAACACCTTTCCTTTCACCACAAACTTTCCCCAAGTTTTTCTGCATCAGCATTTGAATGCGTTTTGCTTACAAAGATAAATTACCAGAGAAAAAGGAATGCTGCAATGCTCTGCAACATTCCTTTGCATTTTTGTATAAATTTCAGTCGAATATCCGGAACTCCCAGACCCGGGCATCCCTTTTATACGTTGATCTCTGCCGTCATTCCCAGCACGTCTTTGTTCTTTTCAAGAAGCGGTTCGATGACATTCTTCAGATACGCCTCTACCTGCTCCTTTGCCCGTCCCACATATCTTGTCGGCTCCATGGTCTTCTGCAGATCCTCCAGACTCAGGTTGAACGCCGGATCCGCTGCAATAAGTTCCAGAAGATTGTTGTCCTGACCTTTTTCCTTGACGTTCCTGCCCGCTTCCATGGAAAGCTCACGGATCCGCTCGTGGAGTTCCTGCCTGTCTCCGCCTGCCTTCACTGCATCCATCATAATATTTTCTGTCGCCATGAACGGCAGTTCCGACATCAGATGTTTCTCGATCACCTTCGGATAAACCACAAGGCCGTCCACCACGTTCAGGCAGAGATCCAGGATACCGTCGATAGCGAGGAAGCCTTCCGGTACGCTCAGACGCTTATTTGCAGAATCATCCAGCGTGCGCTCAAACCACTGTGTCGCAGAAGTGATTGCCGGATTCAGCGCATCGATCATCACGTATCTGGAGAGAGACGCGATTCTCTCACTCCGCATCGGATTTCTCTTATATGCCATTGCAGAGGACCCGATCTGTGTCTTCTCAAAGGGCTCTTCCACCTCTTTCAGATGCTGCAGGAGACGGATATCATTGGAAAACTTATGAGCACTGGCAGCGATTCCGGCCAGAACGTTGAGCACTCTTGTATCTACTTTTCTTGAATAAGTCTGTCCTGAGACAGGATAGCACGCCTTGAATCCCATCTTTTCCGCGATCATCGGATCGATCCGGTCGATCTTTTCCTGATCGCCGTCAAACAGTTCCAGAAAACTTGCCTGGCTCCCTGTCGTCCCCTTGGATCCGAGAAGTTTCAGGCTTCCCAGAACATATTCCAGATCCTCCAGATCCATCTCAAACTCCTGCATCCACAACGTTGCTCTTTTTCCTACCGTAGTAGGCTGAGCCGGCTGAAAATGGGTAAACGCCAGCGTCGGCTGCGCCTTCTGTGCGTCCGCGAATTTTGCCAGTTCAGCGATCACATTGATCAGTTTTTTCCTGACCAGCTTGAGGGCCTCGGCCATAATAATGATATCTGTATTATCTCCCACATAGCAGGAAGTAGCTCCCAGATGGATGATTCCCTTTGCTTTGGGGCACTGTACACCATAGGCATAGACATGGGACATCACGTCGTGGCGGACCACTTTTTCCCGTTCCTTTGCCACATCATAGTTGATGTCATCCGCATGGCTTTTCAGTTCCTCGATCTGTTCGTCCGTGATATTGAGTCCCAGTTCTTTCTCTGTCTCTGCGAGGGCGATCCACAGCCTCCTCCAGGTGCGGAACTTCTTATCCGGCGAAAAAATATACTGCATCTCTTTGCTGGCATACCGCTCTGAGAGCGGACTTACATAACGGTCATTACTCATTTTGATAATCTCCTTCTTCTAATGCAAAACTGATATCCCTTCCAGGGACTTCCATCGGGTACTTTCCTGTAAAACATGCGTCACAGTAATGCAGGTCTCCCACCATATCCTTCAGCTTGCTGATCTCCATATATCCCAGAGAGTCCGCACCGATCAGTTCCCGGATCTGCTCTGTTGTATGAGAGTGTGCAATAAGCTGTTCATTGGAAGGCACGTCCACTCCGAAATAGCAGGGATATAAAAAGGGCGGAGAACTGATGCGGACATGTACCTCTGTGGCACCCGCCTTTTTCAGCATTTTGATGATATTGGCACAGGTTGTCCCCCGGACAATAGAATCATCCACCATGACGATCCTTTTTCCCCTTACAACCTCCGGGATCACATTCAGCTTCACCTTCACGCTGGACTCTCTGTCGCTCTGTTTCGGCTTGATAAACGTTCTTCCCACATAACTGTTCTTATGGAAGGCCATTCCGTAAGGGATACCCGATTCCTCCGAATATCCTTTGGCCGCCACAAGTCCGGAATCCGGCACACCGACTACAAGATCCGCATCCACCGGATAAGACTGGGCCAGCGCCTTTCCCGCAAGGATCCTTGAGTGATAGACATTGACGCCGTCGATCGTGCTGTCCGTTCTGGCAAAATAAATGTATTCGAAGATACACCTCGCCTCCTGTTCCGCCGGCAGAGACATGCTTGTATCCGAGCTGATACCATCCTTTGTGATCGTAACAATCTCACCCGGACGGATGTCGCGGATAAATTCTCCGTCCACTGCCGCGATCGCGCAGCTCTCGGACGCAAGGAAATAGGTATTATCCCTCTTTCCGATACAGAGAGGTCTGAGTCCCAGCGGATCCCTGGCGCCGATCATCTTTCTCGGACTGCTGACAACCAGAGCATAGGCTCCTTTTATCTTCTTCATGGCGTTCTTTACCGCTGATTCAGCATTAGGTGCATTCAGGCGTTCCCTTGCGATATGGTACGCGATCACTTCCGAATCAATGGTAGTCTGAAAAATAGCACCTGTGTACTCCAGTTCTCTTCTCAGTTCAAGAGCGTTGACCAGATTGCCGTTGTGGGCTATGGCAAGCGTCCCTTTTACATAATTGATTACAAGAGGCTGAGCATTTTCCACCCGGGTACCTCCCGCTGTGGAATAGCGCACATGGCCCACGCCAAGATTCCCCTTCAGTTCAGAAAGAGTTTCTTCATTAAATACATCGTTGACATGTCCCAGCCCTTTTCTGGAAATGACCTTTCTCTTTCCGAACGTATCTGTCACCGCAATACCACAACTCTCCTGACCTCTGTGCTGAAGAGCAAAAAGTCCGTAATAAATGGACGTGGCCACATTACGGCCGTCCATATCATATGCCCCGAAAACACCGCACTCTTCTCCAAGTCCTGTCGAAACTCTGTCAAATTCATTCATATAGAATAACTCCTTATCCATTTGATGCCGATACATCTGAAGATTTCTTCTGCTGTCAGATTCGATTATAATATAAGGCAGGCGGAAAATCAACATTCCGCCTGCCCTGTATACCATCGGCTTTATTATTTTCTTCTTCATACATTTATAAGTGTCCCTTATAGTTCTGAGTCAGTTATCCATACTGCTAATACTCTTCTTCACTGGGACTCCCACTTTCTTTATCCCTGTGTATAACGGGAAAGGAACTGTCTTGTACGTTCCTCTGTCGGATTCTCAAACACCTGCTCCGGAGTTCCCTGCTCCAGGATCCTTCCGTCATCCATAAAGATCACCTGGCTGGACACATCTCTCGCAAACGCCATCTCATGAGTCACGATGATCATCGTCGTTTCCTGATCGGCAAGACCTTTGATCACCTTCAGCACCTCTCCTGTCAGTTCCGGATCCAGGGCCGAGGTGGGCTCATCGAAACAGAGGATATCCGGTTTCAGCGCAAGCGCTCTTGCAATTGCCACACGCTGGCACTGTCCGCCGGAGAGCTGATGCGGATAGTTCCCCATCCTGTCTTCCAGTCCCATCTGAGTCAGGAGCGATCTGGCTTCCTTCTCAATCTCCCCGTGGATTTCTTTTTTATGCGCCTTATAATCCGGCTGTGCTTTCGCCAGAAGTTCCTTGGCGAGCATAACGTTTCCCAGCGCCGTATACTGCGGGAACAAATTGAAAGACTGGAATACGAGCCCGAAATGAAGACGCTTCTTCCTGATCTCCGACTCCTGCATCGTGGATGGATCTTCCGCGTCAAACAGAGTCTCGCCGTTCACACGGATCTTTCCTCCTCCCGGACGTTCCAGAAAATTAAGGCATCTGAGCAGCGTCGTCTTTCCGCTTCCCGAGGAACCGATAATTGACAGCACCTGCCCCTTCTCCAGAGAAAAACTGATATCTTTAAGAACCTCCGTACGCTCAAAATTTTTATTCAGATGTTCTACTTCTAAAATCGCCATGTCATCCACCTCCTATCTGAAATAATCCAGTTTCTTTTCCAGCTGCCCCAGAAGGACAGTCAGAATGCCGTTAAAGATCAGATAGTAGACTGCGGTGAAAAACAGGGGCCAGATTGCTCCGGATATTCCCTGGGACCCCTTCAGGAAAGCCTGGCCTGCCCAGATAATCTCCTGAAGAGCGATAATACGCGCCAGCGAGGTATCTTTCACAAGCGTGATGATCTCGTTGGACATAGGAGGAACGATCCGCTTGATCATCTGGAGCAGAGTGACCTTAAAGAAAATCTGGCTCCTCGTCATGCCCAGCACAAGACCTGCCTCCTCCTGGCCTTTCGGGACCCCCTGGATCCCTCCTCTGTAGATCTCAGAGAAATAGCATGCATAGTTAAAGATAAACGCCACAGAAGCGGCAATAAAACGCCCCGACTCGCCGCCGCCCCAGATGGGATTGTCCAGCACAAGTCCGGGGAAATAGTAAATGATCAGAAGCTGGATCATCAGGGGCGTTCCCCTGACGATCCATACAACGATCTTTGTCAGATAACTCAGAGGGCGGAACCGGGACATCGATCCGAAAGAAATGATGAGTCCCAGCGGCACAGCCCCCAGAAGCGTAACAAAAAACAGCTTCAGTGTCTGTATAAAACCAATGTTCAGCGATTGTATGACAACCGGAAATTGTTCAAGTATCAGTTCCATTTCAAAGTTCCACCTGTTTTTTTCTCTTACTGCTCGATCAGGGCAGCCTGTACTTTATAAGTCTCCGCGCACTTCTGCATGGATCCGTCCGCGTAGCTTTCTGCGAAGAAACTGTTCAGTTCTTCCGCCAGATCAGATCCCTTGCGGAATCCAACGCCGTATTCCTCACTGTTGAGGCCGATCGTATACGTCAGATCTGCATAGCTGGTTCCCTCGCCTACCATCGCGGAAGCCATAAGGGAATCGATCACAGCCGCATCACATGTACCGCCCTCAACTTCCATAAGGGCATCCGCCTGCGACGTCACAGGAGTATAATCCAGTCCAAGAGCACTGACCTGCTCCTCGCCGGCACTTCCCGCCTCTACCGCGAAGCTGAGATCTGCAAGACTGTCTGTATCCTGGTACTGATCTGCAACATCAGCCGGCACGATCACAACCTGAGCGTTGTTCAGGTATGCGTTCGTACACTCCATTGCGCTTGTAACCTCGTCCGTAAGCGTCATACCGTTCCATACGCAGTCGATGGATTTTCCATCCAGCTCAAGCACCTTGTTGTCCCAGTCGATCTCCACAAACTCTGCTTCTACTCCAAGACTCTCCGCAAACGCTTTCGCCATATCTGCATCAAATCCGATCCAGTCGCCGTTCTCGTCTTTATAGTCCATCGGCTCAAAGTTTGTGATACCGACCACGAGAGAACCTTTGTCCTTGACATACTGCATATCACTCTCTTCGCCCGCATCAGAAGCTCCGTCATCAGACGCTGCCGTCGTGTCTGTATCCGAACTGCCTGATCCGCATCCTGGCAGCATTGAAACCGCAAAAACAGCACACAATAAAACGCTTAATACTCTTCTTTTCATAAATAATACCCTCCCGCTGCCGCTCAAAGCGGCACTTTTTTTCTCTATCAATGAGTCACTGCACCACGATAAAGTACCGTTGTATTCT
>ERZ1090862.438-NODE-438-length-18517-cov-8.835446_pt1 | contig 18517 bp, 17 predicted proteins | sample MGYA00478481_ERZ1090862 | MGnify/ENA primary metagenome ERZ1090862 (study PRJEB33644, sample SAMEA5815745) | chicken gut metagenome | biome: Chicken; feature: Gastrointestinal Tract; material: Caecum | place: Ireland | collected 2019-01-01 | study: A study of the... | reverse complement strand
GACTGGGAGATATCGGACCGGAAGCAGGTATGCCGGTTATGGAAGGAAAATGCGCACTGTTTAAAACTTTTGCAGATGTTGATGCCTTCCCTCTGTGTGTACGTTCCAAAGACGTAGACGATATTGTGAAGACAGTAAGCCTTCTGGCAGGAAGCTTCGGAGGAGTAAACCTGGAGGATATTTCCGCACCAAGATGTTTTGAGATCGAGAGAAGATTAAAAGAGTGCTGTGATATCCCCATCTTCCATGATGACCAGCACGGAACAGCTGTTGTTACAGCCGCTGCTCTGATCAATGCCTTAAAGCTGGTTGGAAAGAAATTAGACGATATCAAAGTTGTTACTTCCGGAGCCGGCGCAGCAGGTATTGCTATTATCAAACTGCTGGTAAGCCTGGGCCTGAAGAACGTAGTTATGTGCGACCGCCACGGAGCTATCTACAAAGGCCGTGACAACCTGAATAAGGAAAAAGAAGAGATGGCAGAGATCTGCAACCAGAACATGGAAAAAGGAACTCTGGCAGAAGTACTGAAAGGTGCAGATGTATTTATCGGAGTTTCTGCTCCGGGAACCGTTACAGAGGAAATGGTTCAGAGCATGGCTGACAAGCCGATCCTCTTCCCGATGGCTAACCCGGTTCCGGAGATCATGCCGGATCTGGCTAAGAAAGCAGGAGCTGCTGTAGTGGGAACAGGAAGAAGCGACTTCCCGAACCAGATCAACAATGTACTTGCATTCCCTGGTATCTTCAGAGGCGCCCTGGACGTGCGTGCAAAAGATATCAATGACGAGATGAAGGTGGCCGCAGCTTATGCCATCGCCAGCCTGGTAGATGAGGACAAGCTGTCTCCGGACTATATCATTCCAAACGCATTTGACAAACGTGTGTCTAAAGCCGTTGCAGAGGCCGTAGCCGAAGCAGCAAGAAAGACAGGCGTAGCAAGAATTTAATAATCTGTTTATCCAAAGTTTTAGGAATCCGACGAAAGGGACGTAACCTGGCATTTATATGCCAGGTTACGTCCCTTTTTTTAAAACGGTAGGTGCCCATCCCGGATATCCGGATCTTATGGGATTTGGAAGAAGAAAGATGGTTCTTTCCCATGATGAAGTAAAGAATTATGTGAAATATCAGATCGGCGCTCTGGCTGCATTTACAAAAAGCTATGGAATGAAGCTTCAGCATGTGGCTCCTCACGGGGCAATGGGAAATTCCTGTCAGTATGACGAAGACATTTCCACGGCAATCTGTGAATATGATAAAGACCTGATCGTATACTACTGTGCAGGGGCTGTACTGGGAGAAATCGCTGAGAGCAAAGGTCTGCGGACAGCTTCTGAAATATTTGCAGACCGGGCTTATATGGATGATCTTTCCTTAGTTCCGAGAAAAATGAAAGGCTCTATGATCACAGACGAAGAGATCGCCATCCAGAGGTGTGTAAAGATGATCAAAGAAGGAAAAGTAACATCCGTTAACGGAAAAGAACTGGATATTAAAGGAGATACCCTCTGTGTACATTCCATGGAAGTGGCGGAATATATTCTGGAACACGCAAAAGTCGCCATGGTTCCCGGATCTGCATTTGGATCAGAAGGAGAGGGATACCTGAGATTATCTTATGCATGCAGCTACGAAGATCTTCAGGAAGCCTGCAAGAGGATCAAAGAAGCTGTAGAAGAGCTGAAAAAATAAGTCAGAGACCCCGATGCAAGCATACGGGGCATCAAACTAGCAGCGATGCAAGCAGCGGGGTATTAGACCCTCAGGGGAATAAACAGAATACTCTGTTTCAGAGAAATCTGCTGCCATGATTATAACGGAGCTGTCGTATTGATCCATTAATACGACAGCTCCTGTTCCTTTTTACGGGATTTTTAAAAGATCAGTCTGTATTTTTCCACACTTCTCCCAGAGGAAATTCCTTCAGAGGAACCTTCATATATTCCTCCAGGGCATTTTCAAAAAATTCCACAGCACGCTTGCCGGTAATCTTGGGATAGCGGTGCTTGATCTTATAACAGACTCTGTTAGGCGGCTGGTTTTTCAGTTCACTGATGTACAGGGGACGGATGCGGGCGAATTCCAGGATCACGGATTCCGGCGCGATCATCCAGTTCCCCGGCTTTTTCCAAAGCCTATCCAGCAGGGTAATGGTATCTGCTGAAATATGAGGTCTGGAGATTGTTGAAAGCCAGCGGTCATGCCAGATCTGATAGTTGTCATCCCAGCTGAGAAAAAGCTCCAGAGAAGGATCCAGCTCATCCGTATGTATTTTGGAAGACAGAACTGCCGGAGTATCCGATTGGATGAGATAAAGCTTTTCTTCAAAAAGTTTTTCTGTGATGATATTTTTATAATGAAGTTTGTGATATACGAAACCAATGTCTATATTGTGATCGCTTAACAGACCGTAGAGCTCAGAGGAATGGTGAGAAGACTGGATGTTCAGATCCAGACTGGAGTTCTCGTTGAGAAGCTTGTCATACAGAGGCGTGAATACAGCAATATTCAGGCTGTCAGTGCAGCCTATGGTCAAAAGAAGAGTTTCCTGGTTACGCTTCAGTTCCATGGTTTCCTTCCAGAGAGACATCCATCTTTCCGCAATAGCGATAAAGTCTGCGCCTTTGGCGGTGAGTTCTACGTGTTTATGTCCTTTGTTGCGTATCACAAGAGGAAATCCCAGCTCGTTTTCAAGGGAAGTGAGACGATGGCTGACTGTAGGCTGGGACAGAAACAGAAGATCTGCTGTCCTGGTGATACTTCTGGTATTGACGATGGTTAAAAATGTTTCAATTTCTGCCAGGTTCATTCATACATTCTCCTTTAGTAATATATAGAATTTGTTTATATTATACAGAGAAATTATTCGTTTTTCAATTATTAAGTTCTGTGCTATGATGAGGTCAGATTGAAAGAAAAGAGGTTAAAAAAATGGCAGTAGGATGTAGGATTAGAAGAAACTTTGAAAGACCGGCTAAGGAACTGGTAGAAGCCTTCAGAGGCATTCCGGTAGCAAACATTGACGACAACTGTGGCAGGATCGCTGCCGTTGACGCCAGCATTTACCCGATAAACCCAAAAGCACGTCTGCTGGGCACCGCTTTTACGGTAAATGCACCGGCAGGAGATAACCTTCTGTTCCATAAGGCTCTGGATATGGCTCAGCCGGGAGACGTGATCGTTCTGGCAAACAAAGGCAGCATGAGCCGTGCACTGTGCGGAGAGATCATGAGCAGCTATGCAAAATCCAGAGGTCTTGCAGGGATCATCATCGACGGATGTGTACGTGACAGCTATACTTTAAGCCAGATGGACTTTCTGGTATATGCAAAAGGCGTTACACCAAACGGTCCTTACAAAAACGGCCCAGGTAAAATGAACTTCCCGGTATCTTTCGCAGGTATCATTATCAATCCGGGAGATATTATCGTAGGTAAAGGTGAAAAATAGGATGAAAATAGTTGTTTTAGACGGATATACAGAAAATCCCGGAGATTTAAGCTGGGATGCTTTAAAGGAACTGGGAAAAGTAACAGTATATGACAGGGCTTCCTATGAAGAGTCTCCTCTGATCGCAGAACGGATCGGAGACGCAGAGATTGTTGTGATCAACAAAACACCTATCTCCAAAGAGACTATTGATAAATGCGGCAATATTAAATTGATCGCTGTCCTGTCTACAGAATACAATGTGGTAGATTATACTTATGCAAAAGAGAAAAGGATCCCGGTAGTAAACGTTCCTACTTATGGAACACAGATCGTAGGACAGTATGCCCTTGGATTACTCCTGGAGATCTGCTCTCATTACGGACATCATGATGAAACTGTCAAAGCCGGAAAATGGGAGAATAATGAAGACTGGTGTTACTGGGATTACCCCATGATCGAACTGCATGGAAAGACATCCGGCTTTAGAAGAGCCAGGATGTCTTTTTGCAGTAAGACGGATAGATAGGAATAACGCAATATAAGGAAATTTTGTAAGAAAAAGAATGCCAAATGGTGCGGTATGTGATAGAATACAAATGATAATGTAGATTTTTTAACATACAATACTTGTTATATTGGAATACAGAGGGGGAATATATAAATGTATCACGAGCATAGGATCGGGCAGACGGCTGCCACGATCCTGAAGCTTTTAGATATAACGCCCGGCAGGAAAATGGAAGAGCCCCATGGAAAGGTGCTGGATATAGCCAGCCGGGAGCTGACAGGAAAAGGCAGCAGACGGGTATTTTTTTATAATCCGGATGCGATCGGAATATGGCTTTACCGGAAATATCAGGAAAAATTTACAGAGCTGGAAAACCGGATACAGCTCCGTATGAAGGTCCATGCAGTATATCCTCCGGTGACTCCTGTATGTTTCGGGACTATGTATACAGGCCTTTCCCCTCAGGAACACGGGATCATGAAATACAGAAAGCCTGTACTCCAGGTGGATACAGTATTCGATTATCTGGTGAAAGAAAAGAAAAAAGCGGCCATTATTTCTACAGAGGGAGACAGTATTTCCAGGATATTTCTGGGGAGAGATATTGATTATTTTATTTATCCTACCGTTGAGGAATGCAACGAAAAGGCTCTGGATCTGATAGAAAAAGACAAATATGACTTTATGGTCCTTTATAATGGAAACTATGATTATATGATGCACCGCTTTGGCCCTGAAGGAAGCCGGGCACTGGAAGCTCTTGATAAGAATATTGAGATGTTTTTGAAAATTTATGACAGGATAAAAGAATACTGGAAGAAGCATCCTGCAATCCTGGCTTTTGCGCCGGATCACGGGTGTCATAGAAAATTTATGTTTATGGGCAGCCATGGCGCGGAAATACCTGCTGATATGGAGACCATACATTTTTACAGTTTTATTAATTCAACAGACCAGTGTATGGAATTGTAGTTCCGAAAGAAAGACCGCACTGGGGAGAGGAAAACCTATGGCAAAAAAATATTATGCAGTAAAGAAGGGCAGATCAACGGGGATATTCGCGACCTGGGAGGAATGTAAAGCCAGCGTAAACGGATATTCCGGCGCTCAGTATAAAAGTTTTTCTACGCCTGAGGAAGCGCAGAGATATTTAAAGGGAGACCAGGCGCCGCCGTCAGAGTGTCCGGAAGAAGAATGCTGCACGGCTTATGTGGACGGCAGCTTTGACCAGTCAAAGAACGCCTATTCCTATGGCTGTATCCTTCTGTATCAGGGAGAGCGGACAGAGCTGAGCCGGGCATTCCAGGGTGGCGAGGACATTACTATGAGGAATGTAGCAGGAGAACTGGAAGGAGCTATGGCTGCTATGGATTTCTGTGAAAAACGGAATATCAGGATCCTTCATTTATATTATGACTATCAGGGGATCGAATCCTGGGCTACAGGCGAATGGAAAAGAAATAAACCGGGAACTATCCGCTACAAAAATTTTTATGACAGTTTAAAAAATGTGAAAGTGATCTTTCATAAAGTAAAAGGACACAGCGGCGTGGAACTGAACGAGGCGGTTGACCGTCTTGCAAAGGCTGCGCTGGGAATATAAAAAAGAGGAGGAAAAAGATCATGGTAAGTAAAAAAGTAAAGATCATAAACCCTTCGGGGCTTCATCTGAGGACGGCAACTGTGTTGTCAAACAGTGTTTTAAAATACAATGCCAAGCTGCAGTTTGCCTATGAAAAAAACAATGTGAAAGGAGTTGTAAATCTGAAGAGCATTCTAAACATTGTGGCGGCAGGCGTGGTACAGGGGCAGGAGATCGTGATCACCAGCGAGGGTCCTGATGAGGAAGAAGCTTTGGCGGCGGCTGTATCTGCTATTGAAAACGGCCTGGGAGAAATGGATGAAAACAAAAATTTATGAAGATATGGAGCTGAAGTTCTTCTTGATATCAAAGAAAAACTTCAGCTCTTTTTTTGCCTTCCTAAGCCGGCGTTATAGGGTACAGTGAGAGCCTCCTGGGATCCTGTGGCGGGAAATGACAATAGTAGGAAATTAAATGAATGAATATGAATGATTAAATGACTGATTGTGAAAGATTACTAAAAACAAACTAGAAATATTGTGAATTAATATGATTGAAAATGAATGATTATGATGTATAATATAGACATAAAGGAGGAAAAGAAATGGTTTATACAGTTACATTCAATCCTTCTCTGGATTATATCGTTTCCGTGGAGGATTTCCAGCTTGGAAAGACCAACCGGACTGCAAAAGAGCAGATGCTCCCGGGAGGCAAGGGGATTAATGTTTCTACAGTGTTGAAGAACCTGGGGATTCCCAATACAGCTCTTGGTTTTTCGGCGGGATTTACCGGAGAGGAGATTAAAAGAAGAGTAGAAGAAATGGGACTGGCCAGTGATTTTATCGATCTGCCAAATGGCTATTCCAGGATCAACGTGAAGATGAAGGATTTTGACGGGACTGAGATCAACGGCCAGGGACCGGATATCAGCCCGGAGGAAACGGAGAGACTGCTCCGGAAACTGGACAGCTTAAAAGAAGAGGATGTTCTGGTACTGGCAGGAAGTATTCCCAGGACCATGCCGGATTCCATTTACAGCGATATATTGAAAAGGCTGGAGGGAAAAGGCATCCTGGCAGTGGTAGACGCCACGGGAGAGCTTTTGCTCCATGTTCTGGAGTACAGACCTTTCCTGATCAAGCCTAATAACCATGAACTGGGAGAAATTTTCCAGGTAAAGCTGGAGACCCGGGAAGATGTGGTCCCATATGCCAGAAAGATGCAGGAAAAGGGAGCAAGGAATGTGTTGGTTTCCATGGCAGGCCAGGGGGCTGTGCTCCTGGACGAAAAGGGACAGGTCCATATGCTTCCCGCGCCAAAAGGAAAACTGGTCAACGCCGTGGGGGCGGGGGATTCTATGGTAGCCGGTTTTCTGGCAGGATGGCTTACGAAAAAGGATTATGAGTACGCCTTCCGTATGGGGATCTCTGCAGGAAGCGCCAGCGCTTTTTCAGAGAATCTGGCTACGAAAGAAGAAGTAGAAGAAGTTTTCAGGCAGGTCAGCCAATCTGCCTGACAGATAGAAGGGAGAAAAAGATATGAGAATCACAGAATTGCTGGATCCCAGGAGCATTTCTCTGACCGGTGCTCCGGCATCCAAAAAAGAGGCCCTGGATCAGATGGTAGAACTGATGGTGAAAAGCGGAAAAATACGGGATAAAGAAGCTTACCGCCAGCAGGTGTATGCAAGAGAAGAAGAAAGCACCACAGGTGTAGGAGATGGGATCGCTATCCCTCATGGAAAAGGAGACTCTGTTATACGTCCGGGTCTTGCTGCGATGGTAGTAAAGAACGGCGTAGATTTTGATTCACTGGATGGAGAGCCGGTCCATCTGATTTTCCTTATTGCGGCTCCGAATACCAAAGATAACGTGCATCTGGATGTGCTGAGCAAGCTTTCTACGCTGCTGATGGATGAAGATTTTGTAAAGAATCTGGAGAATGCTTCCACAGTAGAAGAATTTCTTCAGATCGTAGACAAGGCAGATGAAGAGAAGCCCAGTCTGAATGAGCAGCTGGCTTCCCAGACCTTAGAGGATACTTCTGAAAAAGCCTGCCGGATCGTTGCTGTAACCTCCTGTCCTACAGGGATCGCCCATACTTATATGGCGGCGGAAGGTCTGGAAAAGGCAGCCAAAAAGAAAAACTGCCGGATCAAAGTAGAGACCAGGGGATCCGGAGGGGCCAAGAATGTATTAACAGAAAAAGAAATCGAAGAGGCGGACTGCGTGATCATTGCCGCAGATGCTAATGTGCCTATGGAAAGATTTGACGGCAAGCACCTGATCGAATGCCCTGTATCCGACGGTATCAGCAAGGCGGACCAGCTGATCGACAGAGCTATGAAACAGGATGCCCCGGTTTATCATTCGGATAGTCCGAAAACAGAGAAAAAGACCGGATCAGCAGGGGGAGCAGGACATAAGGTATATACCCAGCTGATGAATGGTGTTTCCCATATGCTCCCATTTGTAGTAGGCGGCGGTATCCTGATCGCCCTGGCCTTCCTGATCGATGGTCTCAGCGTGGATATGAATTCTCTTTCCCAGGAAGCCCGGGCAAATTTCGGTACTATTACCCCGGTAGCCGCTCAGTTCCGGCAGATCGGTAATGTGGCTTTTGGATTCATGCTTCCTGTACTTGCTGGTTTTATTGCTATGAGTATCGGAGACCGTCCAGGTCTGGCAGTAGGATTTGTAGGCGGTATGATCGCTGCCAACGGAAAGTCAGGATTCTTAGGAGCTCTGGCAGCAGGTTTTATTGCAGGCTATCTTATCGTTCTTCTGAGAAAAGTTTTTGACAGACTTCCGGCATCTATTGAAAAGATCGCCCCGGTGCTTTTATATCCTTTATTCGGTATCCTTTTCATGGGACTGATCATGAACTTTATCATTGAGCCTCCTATCGGCGCTTTGAACACAGCTTTAAACACGGCTCTGACGAACATGAGCGGAAGCAGCAAGATCCTTCTGGGGATCATTGTAGCCGGTATGATGTCCATTGATATGGGAGGCCCCTTTAATAAGGCGGCTTATGTATTCGGAACTGCCTCCATTGCCGCAGGCAACTACGATATTATGGCAGCAGTTATGATCGGCGGTATGGTTCCGCCCTGCGCTATTGCCCTGGCAACTTTGCTGTTTAAGAACAAATTTACAAAACAGGAAAGAGAATCCGGTCCTGTAAACTTTATTATGGGTCTTGCCTTTATCACAGAAGGCGCTATCCCCTTTGCGGCATCTGATCCTCTTCATGTGCTGCCTTCCTGTATTATCGGGTCAGCAGTTTCCGGAGCCCTGTCTATGGCCTTTGGATGTACCCTTATGGCTCCTCACGGCGGGATCTTCGTATTCCCGGTAGTGGAACATCCGCTGATGTATCTGGTATCCCTGGTGGTTGGAACTGTGATCGGCGCAGTGCTTCTTGGAATATTAAAGAAAAAAGTGGAAGGGTAACAGACAGGATCCTGTTAAAACACAGAAATCGGGAAAATGGTTGCCCCGAAAAAGAAAGTTGTGTAGAATAAAAGGCAGCAGGATAAACAACAGAATTTTCTAAGGGGGAAACCATATGCTGACGGAACAACGACAGGAGGAGATCCTTCGGCTCCTGAACCAGAAAGGGAGCGTTACTCTTCAGGAGCTGAAGGAGTATTTCCATGCTTCTGAATCTACTATACGGCGGGACCTGAATGCACTGGATAAAAGAGGCGCGCTTACAAAAGTCTTTGGAGGAGCGGTAAGACCTGAAGGCCGGGTCATGCTCAGAGAGGAACAGGTATCCCAGAGGCAGGAACTTTACCGGGAAGAGAAAAACAGGATCGGCAGATATGCGGCTTCTCTTGTGGAGCCGGAAGATTTCGTCTATCTGGACGCCGGCACTACTACAGGAGCTATGATCCCTTATCTTACAGAGCACTCTGCGGCTTTTGTCACAAACGCCGTATCCCATGCCCTTCATCTGGCGGAGAATGGATTCCGGGTGATCCTCATCGGCGGAGAAGTAAAGGCGGCTACAGAGGCTATCGTGGGAAACGAGGCCTATGTAAACCTGAAAAAATTTAATTTCACCAAAGGTTTCTGGGGTACGAACGGAGTCAGTCCCTCGGCAGGATTTTCCACCCCGGATATTAACGAAGCCATGGTAAAAGAATGCGCTCTTTCCCATACCCAGCAGGCATACATCCTCTGTGACAGCAGCAAATTTTATCATACAAGTCCGGTAACCTTCGGAGAGTTTGAAGACGGGATCATCCTTACCGACCGGCTCCCGGACGAAAGCTTCAAGAAATATGAGAATATCGTAGTGGTTCCCTAACACCACTTGCAAACAGGGAGCTGCAGCATTCTTCAAATCGAGAATATAGATACATTTTATTGCTCAGTCTGCGCGGCTTTGAGCCTATGGTCTCAAAAACTGCTCGACAAATTCGCATAAAATGTATATATTCCTGATATTTGTTTAGTGCTGCAGCTCCCTGTTTGCTGAAATATTCAATGTTGTTTCAAGCTTTTTAGTATAATATAAAAATGGGATGAATATCCCATGATATGCGAATGATGAGGAGAATTGTGAGAGTGCGTAGCATGTAACAATCTGTGGGTATCGTAGATAAAATTTAAAGGATAACCATATTCTTCTGAGATCAGAGAGGTGCGAGATGAGGATATTACTTGTAGAAGATGAAGAGAGGATGGCCCAGGCTCTGTGTGAGATACTGCGGCAGGAAAATTATGAGGTAGACCACTGTGGGGATGGGATGAAAGGCCAGTACGCCATAGAAACCGGGGTTTATGACGTGGTGATCCTGGATGTGATGCTTCCGGGAAAAAACGGTTTTGACATCACCCGGGAGGTCAGAAAGAAAGGGATCCGGACGCCGATCCTTATGCTGACGGCAAAGAGCGATATAGATGACAAGGTCACTGGCCTGGACTGCGGGGCGGACGATTATCTTACAAAGCCTTTTATGACAAAAGAGCTTCTGGCCAGGATCCGGGCGCTGGGCCGGAGAAATATCCATTCCCCGGACGGGACCCTGACATTCGGTGATATTTCTCTGAACCCAGGAGCTTCTTCCCTGTCTTCAGGAGAGAATAATGTGCGCCTCAGTGAGAAAGAACTGCGTATTCTGGAATACCTGATCTCAAACCAGGGGCAGATCCTTACCAGGGAGCAGATCGCCCTGAAAGTCTGGGGTTATGACAGTGATACAGAATATAACAACGTGGAAGTCTATATTTCTTTCGTCCGGAAAAAACTCCACTTTGTAAAATCAAAAACAGAAATTAAAGCAGTGCGGGGCATGGGCTACGAATTGAGGTATGAAGATGTTTAAGAAATCTAAAAGAAAGATCGTGGCCTCCATTATGCTGATCCTGGTCCTTTTACTGGCAGGAACCCTCTGTACCATTTATTTAGCCAGTTACAGCGACATGACAGAAGAAAACCGGGATCTTCTGGATCATTATGTGGAGGGGTATATCTATCCAAAGACGAAAAACGGCGATGGACCGGATATCCAGGGAGATCGGGATGAAAGGGGAGATCCCCGGGGAAAACGTCCTATGCTGGAACTTTCCACTTTTTATTCTGTAGTGTTCTCTCCGGAGAGGGAAGTCCTGGCAGTGGATAATGGGGAGGTATCCGCCTACAGCGAAGAAGAACTTACCAAGCTGGCAGAAGGGATCCTGGAAGAAGAAAAAGAAAAAGGTAAGAAAGGAAGTCTCCTGTATGAAAAGAAGGACAAGGGAGGGTATATCCTGGTGGCTTTTCTGGACAATACCTTGATGCTGGAAAGCGCAGGAACTCTGGTGACCTATACGCTGATCTTTGGAGGCATTGCCCTGGTGCTGATCTTTTTACTGGCCAATTATATGGCAGGGAAGATCCTGGCCCCGCTGGAAGAAAATTATGAACGGCAGAAGCAGTTTGTCTCCGATGCAGGCCACGAACTGAAAACTCCGGCGGCGGTGATCAATGCTAATCTGGAGCTTCTTACAAGAGAGATAGGAGAGAATCAGTGGCTGTCCAATATCCAGTATGAAAATCAGCGGATGTCGGCCCTGATCACCCAGCTTCTGGATCTGGCAAGAGCGGAAAATGCCAGCTCCCAGATGGAGCCTCTGGATCTCAGCCATCTGGTCTGGGGGGAAACCCTGCCTTTTGAACCGGTGGCTTATGAAAAGGGACTGGCTCTAAACAGCAGCATAGAAGAAGAAATCTGGGTCAATGGGAACAGCGTACAGCTGAAACAGCTGACCTCTATCCTTATTGATAACGGGATCCGCCATGGAAGCCAGGGAAAAGAGGTAGATCTGGAACTGAAAAGGGTAAAAAACAGCGCTGTTCTGTCTGTGGCAAATGAAGGCAGGGAAATACCCGAGGAACAGAGAAAGCATCTTTTTGAACGGTTCTACCGCAGTGATCAGGCCAGGGCTGCAGAAGATGGTCATTACGGCCTGGGGCTTGCCATTGCCAAAGCCATCGCCCAGACTCATAAAGGCTCTATCCAGGTCCAGTGCAGGGATGGAATGGTGATCTTTCTCGTGAAGCTGCCCCTGCAGAAAGGAAATACTCCGAAAAGTTAAAATATGAAAAATCTGTGTCTTCAATAAAACTTCAATCTTCCCTCTGTACAATAGGAGCATCAAAAGTACAGGGGGAATTATTTATGCCAATCCAAAAGGTTTTTAAAAGATATGAAATGAAATATCTGCTGAATCCCCAGCAGAAAGAAAAAATGCTTCAGGCCATGGAACCCTATATGTCCCTGGACCAGTATGGGCGGACCACGATCCGGAACCTGTATTTTGATACAGATACATACCGGCTGGTCCGTCACTCTATTGAAAAGCCCGCTTATAAAGAAAAGCTGAGGATCCGGAGCTACAGTCAGGCCATGCCTGACAGCACAGTCTTTGTGGAACTGAAGAAAAAGTACAAGAAGATCGTATATAAGCGAAGGATACCCCTTCCGGAAAAAGAAGCCATGGAATGGGTATCAGGAGAACGCCATTGCAGCCAGGACAGTCAGATATCTGAAGAAATTGATTATTTCTTTCAGTATTATCAGGATCTTCATCCGGCGGTATTTCTCTCCTACGAAAGAGAAGCCTACTATTCTAAAGATCATTCAGATTTCCGGGTGACCTTTGATGAAAAAATCCTGTGCCGGCAGGAGGACCTGTCCCTGGAGTCGGAAGTTTACGGCACGCCTATCCTTCCGGAAGGAAGCGTCCTGATGGAGATCAAGTGTTCAGGGGGTATCCCTCTGTGGATGGTCCATGTACTGTCACAGGAACACATTTATAAAACTTCTTTTTCCAAATATGGAACTGCTTATCAGACTATGATCTATCCAAAACTGAAACAGGAGGTACGACTTCATGCCTGAAACAATATTTCAAGGATTATTTGACACAGATCTTACCAAAGTGATCAGCGTAAGAGATTTTATGCTGTGCCTGGCAACGGCGTTGATCCTGGGCCTGGTCATGGCCTTTGCCTATATGTACCGCACCCGGTATACCAAAAGCTTTGTGGTGACCTTGGCCCTGCTGCCTGCAGTGGTGTGTGTGGTGATCATGATGGTCAACGGCAATGTGGGGACCGGAGTGGCAGTCGCGGGAGCTTTCAGCCTGGTACGTTTCCGCTCTGTTCCCGGCACTGCCAGAGAAATCTGTACGTTATTTCTTGCCATGGGAGCCGGTCTGATCACAGGAATGGGCTATCTGGGATTTGCGGCGCTTTTTACCCTGGTCTTAAGCCTGATCTTTATGATCTATAACCGTCTTGATTTCGGGGCCAAAAAGAATGGAGCGGTCTATAAGACCTTTGCTATAACCATTCCCGAGGATCTGGACTACACAGAAATTTTCGATGATATTTTCCAGGAATACGCCGTTTCCCATGAGCTGATCGGCGTAAAGACCACCAACATGGGAAGCCTGTTCCGGCTGACTTATCATATCACTCTCCGGGACGCAGCCAAAGAAAAAGAAATGATCGATAAGATCCGGTGCAGAAACGGAAATCTGGAAATCGCAGTTTCCAGACAGGAGACAACTATAACGGAGCTTTAGTGAAAGGAGATCTTGCCTTATGAAAAAAAAGCTTGTTCTTTTAATGATCCTGCTTCTGACAGTATCTGCCGGTTCCGGCTGCGCAAGCCTGAACATCGGCAGCACTTCGGACAGCAGCCAGGAAGCCCGGGAGGCAGAGGAAAATTCAGAAAATACAGCCGATACAGAAGAAACGAGCCAGTCGGTATCTGCTGAAGAACAGACTGACGAAGATATGTTTACAGACAGAGATTATGAAGAAGACTACCAGGAGGAGGACTGTGTGTCCGTTACCTTAAGCGGAACTACCCCTTCTTCCGGTTCAGACAGCGTAGAGATTTCAGAGGGCACAATCACCATAACGGAGGAAGGCGCCTATCTGATATCCGGAACTTTAAGCGACGGGATGATCATAGTAAATGCGCCGGATACTGCCAAGGTCCGGCTGATCTTTGAGGGCGTGGAGATCAACAGTGAAACTTCCGCGCCTCTGTATATCCTGGAGGCGGACAAGGTATTCCTCACTCTGGCGGAAGGAAGTGAAAATACTCTTTCCAACAGCGGAACCTATACTGCCATTGATGACAGCAATATTGATTCGGTTATTTATTCAAAACAGGATCTGACTCTGAACGGTACAGGTACTCTTACCATATCTTCTCCCGGAGGCCATGGGATCGTATCCAATGATGATCTGGCGATCACCGATGGGACCTACAATATTACAGCAGCTTCTCATGGACTGAAAGCAAATGACAGCATCAGGATCACCGGCGGCAGCCAGCTTACTGTGACTGCAGGCAAGGACGGTATCCACGCAGAAAATGATGAGGACCCTTCCCTGGGATTTGTTTATATTTCCGATGGGACCATAGCTGTGGAGGCAGAAGGAGACGGCATCAGCGCCGGGTCCTATATGCAGATCGCAGCGGGAACTTTCCAGATCCAGGCAGGAGGCGGCAGCGAAAACGGGACAAAAGAATCCTCGGATTCCTGGGGTGAATTCCGGGGAGGCGGCGGTCCGGGAGGCGGCAGTCCTGCAGGAAAGGGCCAGGGAGGAGAAGGCCAGGCTCCTGGCAGGACCGGCGGCCGCAGCGAGAGCGGGGAGGCAGGTTCTTCCGAGATCGCTTCTCCGGCCAAGCCTTCTGTTTCCGTAGAAAATCTTTCCGCAGAAAGTCTATCCACAGAAAGTTCAACTACAGAAAGTTCAACTGCAGAAAATTCAGATCCGGCAGAAGATTCTTCCGCAGACGGTTCCAAGTCAACAGAGGAAGAGAGCAGCACCAGCATGAAAGGAGTCAAAGCCGCAGGAAATCTGCTGATTTCGGGAGGAAGCTTTACCATTGATTCCGCAGATGATTCTATACATTCCAATAGCTCTATTACCATAAAAGACGGCGTTTTTGAAATTGCTTCAGGGGATGACGCTGTTCATGCTGACGAAAACCTGACGGTGGCAGCAGGGACCATGAATATTTCAGAAAGCTATGAGGGTCTGGAGGCCCTCCATCTTGAGATACAGGGCGGGGATATCACCCTTACAGCCAGCGACGATGGCCTGAATGCGGCAGGCGGCGCAGACTCCAGCGGGACTCAGGGGGGAAGAGACGGAATGTTTGGAGGAGGCCCGGGTTCCTCTTCTTCAGACGGCACCATTTTAATTACAGGGGGAACTTTGAATATTACTGCCTCCGGAGATGGTATTGACGCAAATGGATCTCTGGAAATAACCGGAGGATATACGGTGGTGGCAGGACCTACCCAGGGAGATACTTCCACCCTGGATTACGATACGACCGCCCGGATCACAGGAGGAACTTTTATCGGAACAGGGGCTTCGGGGATGGCCCAGACTTTCAGCGATGCACAGCAGGGCGTCATATCCGTCAGCGTAGGCGAGCAGTCTGCAGGTACAGAGGTTACTCTCACAGACTCCAGCGGCAATGTTATCCTGGATGTGACTCCGGATCTGTCCTTTGCCGTAGTCATCCTAAGCAGTCCGGATCTGGTGTCCGGGGAAAGCTATACCCTTACAGTGGGAACCGCTTCAGAGGAAGTGGAGGCCGGTTAAGTAAGTACACAAATAAAAATCGAACAGCTGTCGTGTCATTTGGCTTGTGCCAAAAGATACGGCGGCTTTTCTTGTAATCCTGGAAATACTTCAGTATAATAAATAGAAAGAAGCCTTGTGTATCAGAACAGAATGATGTGATGGATTACCTGTAAAGGGGAAACCAGAGAGGAGAAAGAATAGGAAATGGAAGCCAGAAAAAAGAAACTTCCCATCGGGATTGAAAATTTTGAAGAAATTCGGACGAAAGGCTTTTACTATGTGGATAAAACGGGATTGATCAAAGAACTCCTTGAGAACTGGGGAAAGGTAACGCTGTTTACCCGCCCGAGAAGGTTTGGAAAGTCATTAAACATGAGTATGCTGAAAAGTTTCTTTGAACTGGGCGGTAGGAAAGAAATCTTTGAGGGACTGGAAATTTCAAAAGAGGTTTCATTGTGTGAAGAATATATGGGAAAATTTCCGGTGATTTCAATATCTTTGAAAGGAATTGATGCAGGCTCTTTTAATACGGCCAGGGAATTGGCAGTTCAGATCATCAATGGAGAAGCACGGCGGTTTCAGCATCTTTTAGACAGTGACCGTCTTACAATCTATGATAAAGATGCTTATACGGCATTGCTGCGGGCAGATATGAGTGAAGCTGTTCTATACAGCAGCTTAAAGATATTGTCGGAACTTTTGGAAAAACATTATGGATGGAAAGTGATCCTTCTGATAGATGAGTATGATGTGCCATTATCAAAAGCTTTTGAACAGGGATATTATGATCAGATGATCGTACTGATCCGCAATCTGTTTCAACAGGTATTGAAGACCAATGACAGTCTGGAATTGGCAGTGCTGACCGGCTGTATGCGTATCTCCAAAGAAAGTATTTTTACCGGCTTGAACAATCTGAAGGTTTTGTCTGTGGCAGATGTGCGATTTGATGAATACTTTGGATTTACAGACAGTGAAGTAAGGGAACTGTTAGAATATTATGATCTTTCCCGGAATTATGGAGATGTTAAGGAATGGTATGACGGATATCGGTTTGGCAATGTGGAAGTGTATTGTCCCTGGGATGTTGTCAACTATTGTGATGAACTCCGTGCCGATAGTAATGCTTTGCCCCAGAACTATTGGTCTAATACCAGCAGTAATGAAGTGGTAAGGAAGTTTATCCAGGGAGCGGACATCGGTACAACAAAGAACGAGATTGAAAGACTTGTTGCAGGAGAGGTTATTAAAAAAGAAATCCATCAGGAACTGACTTATAAAGATATGTACAATTCTATTGACAATATTTGGAGTATTCTTTTTACTACCGGTTACCTTACACAGCGTGGAAAACCGGAAAGAAAAAGCTTTTATCTGGCAATTCCAAACATGGAGATCCGTGAGATCTTTATAGAACAGATCATGGATTTTTTTAAGGAGAATATCAAAAAGAACGGGGATGCTGTAAATGCTTTTTGCAACGCTCTTCAAAAAGGAGAGGCAGAGGAAGTGGAGAAGAGATTTTCGGACTATCTGCGAAAGACGATCAGTATCCGGGATACGTTTGTGAAAAAATCAAAGAAGGAAAATTTTTATCATGGTATCCTTTTGGGCCTCCTGGGCTATAAGGATACATGGATCATATCTTCTAATGAAGAATCTGGAGACGGCTACAGTGATATTCTTGTGAGGAGTGAGGACGAAGAAATCGGTATTGTAATTGAGGTGAAATATGCAGAAAACGGTAAACTGGAGGAAGCCTGCCAAGAAGCCTTGCAGCAAATTGAGCGCAAAGGATATCAGGAAGAACTTCAGGAAGAAGGGATAGAGCATATCCTGAAATATGGTATCGCATGTTATAAGAAACGCTGTAAGGTCCGGCTTATTGGCGAGGGGGAAATATTTGCTTGAAGTTCTCCCCTACAGGGTATATAATAGCACGGATTATATCGTCAAAATGAGTTGATCCACGATATATAATGACAAACTTCACAAAATAAGAGAGGTTTTTATGAGAAAACTAGCTTTAAATGATGAAATATTACTAAATATTGAGAAGCCTGCCCGGTATATCGGGAATGAGGTAAACAGTGTAATGAAGGATGCAAATGAGGTGTCGATTCGTATAGTCATGGCATTCCCGGACGTCTACGAAATCGGTATGTCCCATCTGGGAATCCAGATCCTCTATGATATGTTTAACCAGAGAGAGGATACCTGGTGCGAGAGAGTCTATTCTCCCTGGCCGGATCTGGACAAGGTCATGAGGGAGAAACAGATCCCTCTTTTTGCTCTGGAGTCTCAGGATCCGGTAAAGGATTTTGACTTCCTGGGGATTACGATTCAGTACGAGATGTGCTACACAAATATCCTCCAGGTACTGGATTTAAGCCAGATCCCTCTTCGTGCGGCAGACAGGACCAAGGATCATCCCTTTGTCATGGGAGGCGGGCCCTGTGCCTATAACCCGGAGCCTCTTGCCCCTTTTTTTGATATGTTTTATATCGGGGAGGGAGAAACTGTATTCAATGATCTTTTAGATATTTATAAGGAATGGAAGAAATCCGGAAAGTCCAGAAAAGAATTTCTGGAAATGGCTGCGGAAGTGCCGGGGATCTATGTGCCGGCCTTTTATGATGTGGATTATCATGAGGACGGAACTATTAAAGCCTTTACGCCTAATAATCCCCATGCAAAAGAGAAGATAGAGAAACAGGTGGTCATGGATGTGACACACACCTATTATCCCAGAAAGCCGGTGGTGCCTTTTATCAAGGCTACTCAGGACCGGGTGGTCCTGGAGATCCAGAGAGGATGCATCCGGGGCTGCAGGTTCTGCCAGGCAGGCATGCTTTACCGTCCTACCAGAGAGC
>ERZ1090862.427-NODE-427-length-18781-cov-5.695557_pt1 | contig 18781 bp, 20 predicted proteins | sample MGYA00478481_ERZ1090862 | MGnify/ENA primary metagenome ERZ1090862 (study PRJEB33644, sample SAMEA5815745) | chicken gut metagenome | biome: Chicken; feature: Gastrointestinal Tract; material: Caecum | place: Ireland | collected 2019-01-01 | study: A study of the... | reverse complement strand
ATAGAAAAAAGCGCAGTCCAGAAACTGCGCCTGTTTTTCAAATGATCTGCTCGTCTGTCGGATCCTCGTAGTAATCCAGAAGCGGTTCTTTTTTCACCGATCCGAGAAGGCATACCGGAAAACTCTTGACACCGGAATTATACTGAGCGGCATAGGCGTTATAAGCCATCTTCGCCTGCGCCAGGTCCTCATATTCCTTCACGATCTGCGAGAACAGTTTCATCACCGTCTCATCAGAGCGTAACGTCGGATAGGCGCTCAGGCTCGCCTTGACTTCTCCCAGCGATCTGAGATGCCTGTATTTCTTCGAATCATTCCGGCTCACCTTCAGGTAAACCTCCTCCTCATGCTTCATCTGTCTCTCCACAACCGGATCAAGCTGGAGCAGGATATTTTCGATCCGTCCTCCGATCACTTTGATATTGCTCTTCATAGCCACTGCCTGTTCACGTATGCGGTGAAGGCCGTTATTCTCAATGTTTATCCCTCCTGCGACAGAGATGACAAGACTCAGGACAAAGCCTACAGTATACACCCATCCTGAAATTTCTTCCGTTTCCGGCTCAAACATCAGGCTCAGTGCCACAATGATAAACAGGCTGAGGAAGAGAAACACGATCACATAGAACAACAGTTTGAAAATAAACGGTATTTTCTGAAGCCACATGATAAAATCCCCCCTTAGACTTTTCCTCATTGTATCACAAAAAAGGTTCTAAGGGGAGATATTTCAGTTATTTCCTGCTTTTTCTTTCCGCCTCATGAACGCGGCTCACAACGCCGCAGAATATCATATTTTTCAGGACATGAACTGAGTTCCACAAAAAGCACCTGCTTCGGATGAGGAGCGCTCTCCTGCTCTTCTCCTTCTTCGTTTACAATCCGCTTTACCACAGCCTCCGGATTTTCTCCGTTCGGCTTCATGATCTCGACTGTCTCGCCGACCGAGAATTTATTTCTCTGCTCAATCCTGCACATACCGTCCCTGATCTCTCCGGCAATCCCGAGATAAGTATATTCTTTGACATAGGTGTTGCTGTCATAGATCTGGGCATCGTCATCCGGTTTTCCAAAGAAAAACCCTGTGGTAAACTTCCGATAGGTACAGTTGGAAATCTGATCCAGATACCAGGGCATGTTTTTCCTGTAGAGCTCCGGATCTTCCAGATAATCGTCGATCGCTTTTCTGTACGTTCTCGCCACGGTCGCCACATAGAGAGCAGTTTTCATCCTTCCCTCGATCTTAAAGCTGTCAATCCCGGCTTCGATCAGTTCGGGTATGTGTTCAATCATACACAGATCCTTTGAATTGAAAATATACGTGCCCCGTTCATTCTCATAAACCGGCATATATTCTCCCGGCCTCGTCTCCTCGACCACCGCATATTTCCACCGGCAGGGATGCGTACACGCGCCGCGGTTGGCGTCCCGCCCGGTAAAATAATTGCTCAGAAGACATCTGCCCGAGTAGGAGATACACATTGCCCCGTGAACAAACGTCTCGATCTCCAGATCCTCCGGGATGTGGGATCTCAGTTCCCGGATTTCCTTCAGGGAAAGCTCTCTGGCAGAAACCACTCTCTTTGCCCCCTGCCGGTACCAGAAATTATATGTGCCGTAATTCGTATTGTTTGCCTGCGTACTGATATGACAGTCAATCTCAGGACATACTTCCTTTGCAATGTCAAACACTCCCGGATCGGCAATGATCAGTGCATCCGGCTTCAATTCCCTTAATTCTTCAAAATACTCCCGTACTCCGGGCAGATCACTGTTATGGGCAAGGATGTTTGCCGTCACATGAACCTTTACGCCATGATCATGTGCAAACTCAATTCCCTTTCTCATATCTTCCATCGAAAAATTCTTTGCCTTTGCACGCAGCCCAAATGCTTCTCCGCCGATATAGACTGCATCCGCGCCGAATACAACGGCTGTCTTCAGTACTTCCAGACTGCTTGCAGGTATCAGTAATTCAGGATGTCTCTTCATGATTCCTTTCCTTTCTCAATATTGCGTTTAAAGCTCGCCGGCGCACAGTTCTGCCCGCCGTTTCGTTTGATGCTCACAGCGGCTCCGTCACCCAGAGGCAGGATAGACGTCACAAGATCCTCTCTGTGCTTCAGTTCATAGAGATATTCTCTCATCCGCGCATGGATCGTCCGGTTCCGCCGTTCAACGGCAAACCGGGATTCAATTACATCGCCGTCCTGCATCACATTGTCTGACACCAGACATCCCCCGTCGGCCAGAAGCCGCATCACATCCGGAAGATAATGGATATACTGTCCCTTTGCAGCATCCATGAAAATAAAATCATATTCCCCTTCGAGCCGTCCGAGCACTTCAGCCGCGTCCCCCTCGATCAGGATAATCTGCTCTTCCCTGCCTGCCCTCTTAAAGTTCTCCCTTGCTATGGGGATTCTCTTCTCATAGTTCTCTATCGTTGTAATCCTGCACCCCGCCGGGGCATATTCACTCATCAATAACGCAGAGAAACCTACGGCAGTCCCGACTTCAAGAATGCTCGCAGGTTTTTGCATCATCAGGAGCACCTTCAGGAAGCTCTGCATCTCCCGCCGGATAATCGGCACGCCGGATGCAAGAGCCTCCTTCTCGATGGCTTCCAGTATTTCACTGTTCTCTGTATCAAGGGAATTGATGAATGTAACGATACGTTCATCTGTTATCATATGTTACACATCCACATCCATAATAATCGGGATAACCATAGGTTTCCGCTTTGTTCTCTTCCATATAAAATCATTCATTGCGTCACGGATCACAAGCTTGATCCTGTTCCAGTCCGTATGACGTCCCGGAAGACATTTATCCAGCGCGTCTGCCACCGCGCGTCTTGCATCCTCCATGAGCTGTTCCGATTCTCTCACATACACAAATCCGCGGGACACGATATCCGGTCCGGCAAGGAGACGGTTGGTTCTGCGTTCAAGCGTGAGGACTACAATGATAATGCCGTCCTCGGCCAGATGCTGTCTGTCCCGAAGCACGATATTCCCCACATCGCCCACGCCAAGTCCATCCACAAGGATAGCCCCTGTGTGTACCTTGTCTACTACTTTGCATGACTCATCGTCAAGTTCCAGCACATCGCCTGACTGTATGAGGAAAATATTTTCTTTCGGAATTCCGAGAGATCTCGCCACTCCCGCATTCGCCTTCAGGTGCCGGTACTCGCCGTGCACCGGAATCGCATATTTCGGCTTTACCAGAGAATAGATCAGCTTCAGTTCCTCCTGACAGGCATGCCCCGACACGTGCGCATCCTGGAAAATCACTTCTGCTCCCTGCGCCGACAGCTCATTGATAATGCGGGAAACCGACTTTTCATTTCCCGGAATAGGATTCGAGCTGAGGATAATCGTATCATTGGGCTGAATCGTCACCTTCCGATGCACGCCCGCCGCCATACGCGACAGCGCAGCCATGGACTCTCCCTGGCTTCCGGTAGTGATCAGCACCATTTTCTCCGGCGGATAATTCTTCATCTCATCAATCTCGATCAGCGTATTTTCCGGCACATTCAGATATCCGAGTTCTGACGCCGTAGAGATAATATTCACCATGCTCCGTCCTTCCACGACAACCTTCCTGCCGTACTTGTACGCAGAATTAATGATCTGCTGCACACGGTCCACATTGGAAGCAAAAGTTGCGATGATCAGACGGGTATTCTGATGCTCCGCAAAGATATGATCAAAAGTAATCCCCACCGTACGCTCGGACTGGGTGAATCCTTTTCTCTCCGCGTTCGTACTGTCAGACATAAGCGCCAGTACGCCCTTTCTTCCGATCTCGGCAAATCTCTGAAGATCGATGGCGTCACCGAACACCGGTGTATAATCCACTTTGAAATCTCCCGTATGCACCACAACCCCCGCCGGAGAATAAATCGCCAGCGCCGACGCATCCTGAATACTGTGGTTGGTCTTGATAAACTCAATCCGGAATTTTCCCAGATTGATAGACTGTCCGTGGCGAACCACTTTACGTTTTGTACTTCTGAGAAGATTGTGCTCTTTCAGCTTGTTTTCTATGATTCCCATCGTGAGCTTTGTCGTATAGATCGGAATGTTGATTTCCTTAAGCACATAGGGCAGAGCCCCGATATGGTCTTCATGACCATGGGTAATGACAAATCCTTTTACCTTGGATATATTGTCTTTCAGGTATGTGACATCCGGAATCACAAGATCGATGCCAAGCATATCGTCCTCCGGGAATGCCAGACCGCAGTCCACGACAACAATACTGTCATCGTACTCGAAGGCAGTTATGTTCATACCGATCTGTTCCAGACCACCCAGCGGTATGATACGCAGTTTTCCATTGTTCTGTTTTTTCAAAAATTAAGCACCTCCATTTTTAAGTATGTATCTCTTTACTTCCGGGCGCAAAAAGAACAGCAGTCGGCCAGGCTGCTCTGTCAATCAAGGTCACTGTTTTGTTTCATGCACTCCCTGCACAGGCCGAAGAATTTCAGCTCATGATCCAGCACATGAAATCCGGTCGCTTTCTCAATGTAACATTCCAGATCATCAAGCAGGTCGTCGTCAAAGGGCGTCACCTTTCCGCACTTCCTGCATATGAGATGATGATGATTATGCTTCGCTTCACCTGAAAAAAGATGTCCGATCTCATAGCGAACACAACTGTCATCAAAACTGATCCTGTCCACAAGCTGCATGTCCCACAAAAGCTGCAGAGTTCTGTAGACCGTAGCCAGTCCGATGTCCGGATAATCTTCTGACACAAGTTCATAAATATCTTCTGCAGTCATATGTCTGCCGCTGTTCTGTTCCAGCACTGATAAAACAAGCAATCTCTGCCGTGTGACCTTAAGTCCTTTTTCTTTTAGCCTGCTTTTCAGCAGTTCCTGAACTTCCTTCTGTTCCATCAGTGTCTTTTCCCCCGCAGTAAATGAATCTATTGTAAATCTCCGTCTGTGCTGCTTCCGCAGCCGGATCTTACATTTCTATATTCACGTCCTCCAGCAGTTCCTCAAAAACCTTCGATACCGCCAGAAGCTCTGTATCATCTTCCACGATCTCGTACACACTCTCCGCCTGCTGCGGCTGACTTACCTCTTTCAGGATCAGGCACTCCGCATCCCCTTCCAGAGAATCCGTTACGAGTATGTATGCTGATTCGTTTATCTTAGTCTCTTCAAGCACAAAAAATTCTTCTTCGCCGCTTCCGTCGCCAAAAGTAAATCTGATCTTTTCCATTCTGAATGTCCCCTTATCCGTCTGTCATGCTAATCTTCAGTACATTCTATATCACGTTTCAAATATACAGAATCCAGATACCCCTGTAAAATAAACACAGCCGCGATCTTATCGATATATTTTTTCCGGTTCTCACGGCGGACGCTGCTTTCGATCAGGGTCCGCTCCGCCTCCGCTGTGGTAAGACGCTCATCCCACATAATCACTTCCAGCCCGGTACGCCGTGTCAGCATGTCCCGGAATTCCAGGGACTTCTGTGCCCGTTCGCCTATATCATTGTTCATATGCTTGGGAAATCCGAGAACGATTTTTTCCACTCCATATTCCCGAATCAGTTCTTCGATCCGGGCGCACGTGCGGCGCAGTTTATTCTCCTCTTTCCGCTGTATTGTCTCTATGCCCTGAGCCGTAAGTCCCAGAGGGTCGCTCACTGCAACCCCTACCGTCTTAGACCCATAGTCCAGTCCCATGATCCTCATACCGTGATTATGCCCACGAATTATGATCAATATACGCCTTCAGCAGTTCTTCCACCAGTTCGTCTCTCTCCACCTTCATGACAAGGCTTCTGGCGCCGTTATAGCTGGTGATGTATGTCGGGTCCCCTGACATGATATATCCTACGATCTGATTCACCGGATTATACCCTTTTTCCTTTAATGCCTTAAATACAATCTCAAGAATATCTTTTGCCGAGATCTGCGGTCCCGGTTCTACCTGAAAGAACTGAGTATTGCTTAAATTGCTCATCTTTGCTCCTCCTTCACAATAAGTCTGCCATAACTCTGGGATAAGCCCAGATACCCTATTTACAATTCTAATATAAGACCCTTTAAAATTCAATGAATAATTTGTGAATCGTTATCAATTTGAACTTTTACGACACAATTTTTAAGATTTTCTTTTCTGTCTAGTGCAATTTTAATATATTCTTTTGTATGTCCGACCTGCATAACTTTTCCGTCGATCTCAGCCGGTTCTTCCACAAGCACTTCCACTTCTTTTCCTATGAAGCCTTCCTCGTAAGCTCTCCGTTTCTTTTCTCCCATAGCAATCATTCTGGCGCTGCGCCGGGTCTTTATCTGCTCACTCACCTGCCCGTCCATGTCGGCCGCCTTTGTGCCTGCACGGCGTGAGTACTTGAAGATATGCGTCTCATAGAAATTCACTCTGTCCACGAATTCCAGCGACTCCCGGAACTCCTCCTCAGTCTCTCCCGGAAAACCTACAATGACATCTGTAGTCAGCGCCGGATTGTCAAAATACTTTCTGAGTATGCAGCACTTTTCGTAATACTCCGCCGATGTATATCTTCGATTCATTCTCTTTAGCGTGGCGTCGCATCCGCTCTGGAGCGAGAGATGGAAATGGGGACACGTCTTGGGCATTGAGGCCAGCTCTTCTGCGAATTCCTCTGTGATGATCCCCGGCTCCAGTGATCCCAGCCGGATCCGCATTATTCCCTCCTCCCCGTGAACTGTCCGGATCAGGTCAAGCAGATGCCTCTCCCCGTCAAAGTCGATTCCATAAGAGCTCAGATGAATTCCTGTCAGCACGACCTCCCGGTAGCCGTTTTCAGCCAGCGAGTGCACTTCGGCCGCAACATCCTCCAGGCTTCTGCTTCTCACACGTCCTCTTGCATATGGAATGATACAGTATGTACAGAACTGATTGCATCCGTCCTGCACCTTGATGTACGCCCTTGTATGATCCCCCGTTCTGGTAAGATTAAGGGGCTCATACTCCTTTGCGCGGCTGATGTCTTCCACATCCTCCAGCATGCCGGCTTTTTCACGCTCATACTCCTTCAGCACGGTAACTATATCCTTCTTTTTATTGTTCCCGAGCACAATATCGATACAGGGATCCTGCGCCTCTTTTCCGGCCTGTGTCTGGACATAGCACCCGGCCGCCACCACTACCGCGTCCGGATTCATCTTCCTTGCCCGGTGGAGCATCTGACGGGATTTTCTGTCCGCAATATTTGTCACTGTACAGGTATTGATGATATAGATATCCGCCCCTTCACGGAAAGGAACGATCTCATATCCCGCCTTCTCCAGCATTTCCTGCATGGCCTCTGTCTCATAGGAATTTACTTTGCATCCAAGGTTATGCAATGCTACTTTTTTCATATCATTTTACCTCATTTTGCTCTATTGTTTCTTGACTTTTACCATATCTTCCCGTAGAATATACATAGGCCAAAGGCCTGACTTTATTGTATAATTCAAGGAGGGATTATTTAAAATGAAAACAGTACAGATTTCATTAAACTCAATCGACAAGGTAAAATCCTTTGTCAACGAAATTACAAAGTATGACAATGACTTCGATTTAGTATCAGGAAGATATGTTATAGATGCCAAATCAATCATGGGTATTTTCAGTCTGGATCTTTCCAAGCCGATTGATCTCAACATTCACGCTGACGGAGATGTAAGTGACATCCTGGCTGCACTTGATCCGTACATCATCAAATAATCAGATAAGGATTTCAGAAAGAGCTGTCTCATATGAGGCAGCTCTTTTTCTGCATCAGTTCGTATATTCCACCCGGATCACTTCCGCCGTCTCCACCGCTGTTCTGACCAGCTCATCAATCTTTTCCGTCAGATTCTGTTCCGATTTTTCCATGCGTTCCACATTCGGCTTGGTCACCGGATGTTTCGCCACGAAGATGGTACAGCAGTCTTCAAAAGGCTGTATGGACACCTCGTACGTATCAATCTTCTGTGAAATGTCTACAATTTCCCTCTTGTCAAATCCGATCAGCGGGCGATACACCGGAAGAGTGCAGACTGCGTTGGTCGCCGCAAGACTCTGCATGGTCTGACTTGCCACCTGTCCGATACTCTCGCCTGTCACAAGTCCCAGACATCCGTCCATCTTCGCAAACTGTTCTGCGATCCGCATCATATAGCGCCGCATAATGATAGTAAGCTCCTCATGAGGGCATTTTTCATAGATGTAGAGCTGTATATCCGTGAAATTCACCACATGAAGCCTGATCGGTCCCGCATATTTCGATACCAGCCGGGCCAGATCAACCACTTTTTCTTTCGCTCTTTCGCTCGTATACGGCGGCGCATGGAAATAAACCGCCTCGATCTCCACGCCCCGTTTTGCGATCATATATCCGGCCACCGGACTGTCGATTCCTCCGGACAGCAGAAGCATTGCGCTTCCGTTTGTTCCCACCGGCATTCCTCCCGGCCCGGGAATAATTTCCGAGTAAATATATACCTCTTCCCGTATCTCTACATTCAGTTTTATGTCAGGATTGTGCACATCCACCTTCGTATCCGGGAACGCATCAAGGACCGCCTCGCCCAGTGCGCAGTTTATCTCCATGGAATTAACCGGATATCGCTTGTTTGCACGCCTTGCCTCAACCTTGAACGTAAATTTCTTTTCCGGATACATCTGTTCCATGTAGTGGACGACATCCTTTTTAAGCTGTTCAAGTTCTGCAACCTTCACACGCACTACCGGACAGATTCCCACTATTCCGAATACCCGCTTCAGGCTCTCCACTGTCTCCTCATAATCGTATTCTCCATCGCAGTCCACATAGACTCTGCCGTGGCATTTGTGGACAAGGAAATTCCCGTCCACTCCCCTGAGCGCATACCGAATCTGACGCACAAGGGCATCCTCAAACATATAACGGTTTTTTCCTTTGATCCCTATTTCTCCATATTTGATCAAAAATGAATGAAATCTCATCTTATTCTCCTTTTAAAGACTGTCAGTGTCTCGTATATTTCCGAAGCATCGGTATACAATTATATAGTGTTTCCAGCGTATAGTCAATTTCTTCTTTCGTCGTAAACTCCGACATGCTGAACCGCAATGTGGCGTCCAGATACTCTCTGGCCGCCCCTATGCCTTTAAGCACTCCGCTGACTGCCGGATGATTCGACGAACATGCCGATCCGGAAGACACATATATGCCCTTGTCCTCCAGCGCATGGAGCAGCACTTCGCTGCGGATCCCTGCAACGCCCACGCTGATGATATGTGGAGCGCTCCCTTCATCTGTAAAGCCGTGCACTGTTGTATTCTCTATCTTTGCGACACCTTCCAGGAAATGACTTTTCAGTTCCCTCATAAGAGCAACTTTCATGTCCAGATCCTGATAGATCATCTTCGCCGCCAGCCCCAGTCCGGCGATCCCCGGTACATTTTCGGTTCCGGAACGAATATTCTTCTGCTGTTCCCCGCCGTACATGACCGGCTTTATCTTCACTTTCTCTCCGATATAAAGAAATCCGATTCCCTTGGGGCCGTGGATCTTATGTCCGCTGGCCGTGAGAAGGTCGATCCCCATACGTTTGGGGTAAATGTGGTATTTGCCGAATCCCTGAACGGCATCTGTGTGGAACAGTATGGACGGGTTGTATTTCTTGACGATCTCAGCGGCTTCTCTCACCGGCTGAACAGTGCCCACCTCATTATTCACATACATCACGGATACCAGTATTGTCTCCGGACAGAGCGCTTCTTTCAGCGCCTCCAGTTTTACCTTTCCTTTTGAGTCAACCGGAAGATAGGTTACTCTGAATCCCTCCTCTTCTTCCAGATAACGCATCGTATTGAGGATTGCAGGATGCTCGATGGATGTTGTTATCAGATGATTTCCCGCTCTTCTGTTCGCTCTCGCGCATCCGATCAGTGCCAGATTGTCGCTCTCCGTTCCGCCGGAAGTGAAAAAAATCTCCTTTGCACTGACCTTCAGGATTCTGGCGATCGTCTCCTTCGCCTCTCTGATATAATGCTCCGCCTCAACTCCCTTCCTGTGCATGGAAGAAGGGTTGCCGTAGTCTCTGCACATCACTTTATATACAAGTTCTCCCACTTCCGGATAGCTCATGGTCGTGGCAGAATTGTCCAAATATACTTCCATGTTTCCTTTCCTTTACGCTTTTCTTTCTATTAAATTATGTCCGTGCGTCTCGAGATGATACATCAGCACCGATAATACCGCAAGTCCTGCCGTCTCTGTACGCAGAATTCTCTTTCCGAGAGAAACCGGCACAGCGCCGGCTGATCTGGCCTGTTCGATTTCCGACTCCTCGAACCCGCCCTCGGGGCCGATAAAAATTCCCACCGACTGACCGGGGGTTATGCCTTCTATCACACGGGCGGTCTCTTCCATCCCTTTTTCAAGCTCATAAGGGATAAGCCGCACATCCATTTTCGCCGCCATACGAAGCGCCTCCTCATAGGAGACCGCTTTCTTTATCTCGGGAATAATACTGCGTCCTGACTGCTCCGCAGCCCCCTTTGCGATCGCCTGCCAGCGCTTCTGCTTTTTCTCGGCTTTTTTCTCATCCAGCTTTGACACAGAACGTTTTGCGGCAAACGGAATAACTCCTGCGGCCCCCAGCTCTACCGCCTTCTGAACAATCCATTCCATCTTGTCCCCTTTCGGGAGTCCCTGGAAAAGAAAGATTTTTGACGGGAGTTCAGTATCCTGCTCCGGAATGCCGTAGATGCTCAGCTCTGCGCCCTCATCTGTATAGCTGTCTATAAAACAGAGATAGGAGTTCCCGGCGCCGTCGCTGATGCACACTCTTTCACCGGGTTTCATCCGAAGCACATTCTTCATGTGATTCACATCGTTTCCTTCAATAAATATCCTGTCTCTGCTCACCCGTGCCGGGTCTGTAAAAAAATGCTGCATCAGTTTTTCCTCGCTGTCACGCAGACCCATTCTCCCTGATATGTGACATCCAGTATCTCAAGGCCTGCTGCCGTAACCGCATCTCTCACTGTCTGTTCCTTATCATCGATAATTCCGCTGGTAATATAGATCCCGCCCGGTTTCAGCTGAGCTGTAATCACAGGCGTGAGCTGAACGAGCACATCAGCCAGAATGTTGGCCGCCACAATATCATAGCAGCCGTAACCGACCTTATCCTGTACCTCTTTGTCATCGATAATGTTTCCGATCATGACCTCATACTGATCTTCTCCGATCCCGTTCACCTCCATATTTTCGCGGGTCGCATCAATGGCGCACGGATCAAGATCGGTTCCCACGGAGTATGCTGCGCCGAATTTCAGAGCCAGCATTCCAAGAATGCCGCTGCCGCATCCCACATCCAGAACTCTTGCCTTATCTGACACATACTTTCTAAGCTGGCGGATACACAGCTGTGTCGTCTCATGCATCCCGGTTCCGAATGCTGTGCCGGGATCAATATGAATGATCATCTTGTCCTCATCATCCGGCTTCACGCTCTCCCACGACGGAATAATAAGAATGTCATCCACATAAAACTGGTGAAAATACTGTTTCCAGTTATTAACCCAGTCCACATCCTCTGTCTGGGATTCCTCGATCGTACACTCTCCTACATTCAGATATTCCGCCATTTCCCGGAGTTCCCTGCGGACATCTTCCAGAGCCTTTTCTTTGTCATCCTCTTCCTCCAGATAGAAGCTCAGATACGCAACGCCGTCATCCGCCTCGATCTCCGGCAGGATATCCACAAACATCTGCTCTTTGTCCGACTGGGTAAGAGGAATACGGTCTTCGATCTCCACGCCCTGTATTCCCAGATCCATCAGCATGCTGCTGACGATATCCTCCGCTTCTGTCGTTGTCTTTAACCGGAACTTATTCCATTTCATTTTCTTAACTCCTCCTGTCCGGGCGGATTTTCAGCCCTCTTTCTGAAACCATATGTTTAGATCCACAGGTGTATTGATCCCGGGGACCGTCCCGTTCTCACTGTACTGCCATATTGTATATTCGTACGGGCACTGCGGAAGCTCATGATAATCCGCGTACCAGAAGCGGTAATCCGTCAGCTCCTCCATATCCAGAGTGAATGCCATCCACTTCATATTTGCGTAGATCATGCTGTCATATCCGGCATGTTCGATCGTATCGCAGAAAACCTTGCAGTAATTGGTAAAGTCCTGACGTGTATTGCCGTCCGTCCGGGCGGTATCCCCCTTGATTTCTTCCGTGTCGTACACGACAGGCCCTTCAATGTCATACGGTCGGATATGGTCGAGAACAAACTCCGCCTCTTCAACCGCCTCGGTCGGAGTGACTGCCTGCGAGAAGAAATAGACTCCTGTATCCAGTCCCTCATCCATGGCGCCCTTTATGTTCTTATCAAACATGTCATCCAGTACCAGATCCCCGCTCTCGCCGTAAGCCCGGTACCCGAGACGTATGATCACAAATTCAATTCCGCTTTTTCTGACCTGTTCCCAGTCAATCTCTTCACCCTGAAATTCCGAGACATCAATTCCCATCCTTGAAGTAATGCCGTTTTCCTCATCATGGTATGTTCTGAACCCTGTGTTTTCATCCACGCTCATATGAGAAAAATCATAGGTATTTCTAGGCACATTTTCCAGAAGTTCTGCTCTGTATGTATTCTCCTCCACATCCTGAAAAAGGAAATATTCTTCGCCGTCTTTCTCTTCGATTTCGACACCTGTTGTGCTCTCCTGCCGAACCTCCGTCTCATCATTCTGTATTCCGGCCGCACACGCCGAGAGAAGCATGATACAGAAGAGCGCAGAGAACACTTTGCTCAGTTTCTTCATAATCACCTGTTATCTTTCTTCATTTTCATGGCACGCCCCAGGGTCCCACGCGATTTGCACCGATGCAAAACAGCTTCGCGCCCTGCTGCGCACACTACACTAGAATATAACGAAATTCCTTCTCTTGCAAGATCTTTTATCCTTCTTCTTATTCATCGCTCTCGACCGTCAGCTCGTCGCCGGACCGGATCACTCCTCCGTGCAGCACCCGTGCAAATACTCCTTCTCTTGGCATGATGCACTCCCCCATCTTCTGAAAAATCGCACATCCATGATGACATTCTTTCCCGATCTGAGTCATCTCAAGAACCACGTCATTGCATCGCAGGCGTGTCCCTATAGGAAGAGAACGAAAATCAATTCCGCTGACCACAAGATTTTCCCCGAAGGCTCCGTCCTCCACATCGGCTCCGCGGCTTCGGAATTCTTCGATTCTGTCATGGGAAAGCAGACTCACCTGACGGTGCCATTTTCCCGCATGGGCATCTCCCTTTATTCCGAAATCTTCTATAAATATTCCTTCCCCCACGTTCTTTTTCTGAGTCCCCTTTGCAGGACTTGTACACACTGCGATCACTGTTCCCATATGGGTTCAACCTCCTATCCGTGACATTTCTTTCATCTCGAACTTTCCTTCCTCATCTTCCCGGATATTCTGTTCTTCGAAATGATGTCCTGCCGGCTTGTTATAGATTGTCTTATACATCGCTTCTCTGATCTCATCGTCTCCGCCTCCCTGCCTCATGAGTCCCCGGAGATCTGCTCCGCCTCCGTACTGCAGACAGGGCTTAAGGCAGCCGGTGGAAGTAAGCCTTATCCGATTGCAGCTTCCGCAGAAACGATGGGACACTGCGCTGATAAATCCGATCCGGCCGCAGAAGCCCGGGAAATGTACGTATACCGCCGGTCCGTTTCCCAGCCGGCCCTGATACCGCTCCGGTTCTCCAAACTTTTCTCTCAGCACGCTCAGTACCTTTTCCTGTGTCTGTCCGCTGAACTGTCGGCCCAGCCCGACAGGCATCATTTCTATAAATCTGACTTCCACTCTGCTGCCGCGTGCGATCGACGCAAGCCGGATCCATTCTTCTGCCCTCTGTCCTTCCAGAGGCACACAGTTAATCTTCACTGTCAGCTCAGGGAAGCTCAGAGCCGCCCGAAGTCCATCCAGTGCATCTTCCAGACTTCCTCCTCGCGTAATCTCTCTGTACCTCTCTTTATCAAGTGTGTCTATGCTGATATTGATATACTTCATTCCGCCCGAAACAAGCGCATTGATATTATCTTTCAGCAGTGTTCCGTTTGTCGTCAGGGTCACCTGATCTATCCCCGGAACGGCAGTAAGCCTTCCTGCCAGATCCGGAAGGTTTCGCCGTACCAGAGGCTCTCCTCCTGTCAGTTTGATCCTGGTGATCCCCAGCGTCGTTCCGATACGGCACACTCTCTCGATCTCGTCAAATGTCAGGATATCACTGTGCGCAACGCCCGGAACCCCTTCCCGAGGCATGCAGTAGACACAGCGGAGATTACATCTGTCCGTAACCGACACCCTCATATATTCAATTATTCTTCCATATCGGTCCTGCATGACTGGTATTCCTTTCCCGCTTCTCACTGCTGTCCGCACTCACCGGTCCGCCCCGTAAGGATCTCGAGGCCATGCTGCAGGGAAGGAAGCACCGCTTCAAGGTTCTCCCTCGCCGCCTTCGGGCTTCCCGGCAGATTGATGATCAGCGTACAGTTCCGTATCACGGAAGCACCTCTGCTGAGCATTGCTCTCGGAGTGATCTTCAGGGACGCGAGGCGCATGGCCTCTGCGATTCCCGGCGCATTTCTGGTCGCCACTGCCATCGTCGCTTCCGGAGTACAGTCGCGCGGGGAGAATCCGGTTCCTCCTGTAGTAAAAATGATATCCATTTTTTCATCATCGCACAATGTACAAAGACACTTTTCAATTTCTTTCTGTTCATCCGGAAGCAGTATGCTCTTCTGCACGTCATAACCGGCCCCTCGCAGCATCTCACAGATAAGGGGGCCGCTTTTATCCTCTCTCTCTCCCGCCGCTCCTTTATCGCTCAGAGTCACTACCGCCGCTCTCCATCTTCTGTTATCCATCATATTCCCGCTTTCTGTCATAGAATTTTGATCTCTTTTTCTGCTCCGGCCCTGCGCACCTCATTATGCACATCGCCGCTCTTGCCGCCTGTCTTCTTTACAAGACATATCTCCCCGATCTCCATTGTTTTATCCATGGCTTTACACATGTCATAGACCGTAAGCAGCGCTACGCTCACTCCCGTCAGTGCCTCCATCTCCACTCCGGTCTTCCCCGTCAACTTCACTGTACAGGTACAGAGCACCGAGCAGTGGACCGGTTCCTGCTCGAAGTTTACGCTGCATGTTGTGATCGGAAGGATATGACACATCGGAATCAGCTCCGAAGTCCTCTTCGCTCCCATGATTCCCGCAGTTGTCGCAACCCCCAGCACGTCTCCCTTTGCGGCCGTCCCCGCTCTGATTGCCTGGAAAACTTCTCTGTTCACAAAAATCCTGCCCTGGGCAACAGCTTCCCTCGCTGTCTCCTTTTTATCTGACACATCCACCATGACTGCTTTGCCTTTTTCATCAAAATGTGTAAACCCCATCCGTTCTCTCCTCCCATTCATCATGTCTGTCTGCCGTCAGGTATTTCTCCCAAATTCTCTTTCCTCATTATAGCGAATGTTGCCGGTTGTTACAAGTTTACAGGGGATGGATTTTTTGTTTCGACAAATCAGACGTGCCTCAGCTCGATTCCTCGCTTCGCTCCTCATCTCGCTGATGGGGCTCCGCCCTATCCATAAACAGACAGGACCTGCCTTCTGCAAGCAAGCTTGCACGGCAGGTCCTGTCTGTTTATGCGCACGTCTGATCTGTAGATTCAAACTGTGAATTGTACAGATCGGCGTAGAAGCCTCCTCTGGCGAGGAGTTCTTCGTGGGTGCCCTGTTCGACAATGTCTCCTTCACGCATGACAAGGATCAGATCCGCGTCACGGATGGTTGACAGCCGGTGGGCTATGATAAAGCTGGTGCGGCCTTTCATCAGGTTATCCATGGCTTTCTGAATCAGGACTTCTGTCCTTGTATCAACGGAACTTGTAGCCTCGTCGAGAATCAGTATCTTCGGATCGGCGAGGATTGCCCTGGCAATAGTCAGAAGCTGTTTCTGGCCCTGGGAGACATTGCTTGCCTCCTCGTTGAGTTCCATATTGTAGCCTCCGGGCAGGGTCTGAACAAATCGATGCACATGTGCTGCCTTTGCCGCCCGGATTACCTCTTCATCCGTAGCGTCAAGCCTTCCGTACCGTATGTTCTCCATAATCGTTCCGTGAAACAGCCACGTATCCTGCAGTACCATGCCGAACATCTGCCGAAGCTCGCTACGGTTAAAGTCCTTTACATTATGACCGTCTATTTTGATCGCTCCGCTGTTCACATCATAGAAACGCATCAGCAGCTTGATCATCGTAGTCTTTCCGGCTCCAGTCGGTCCGACAATAGCAATTTTCTGTCCTTCCTTCACCTTTGCGGAGAAATCATTAATGATGATCTTATCCGGGTTGTATCCGAAATGAACATGTTCAAACTCCACATTTCCCTGAAGTCCTTCCACGGAAACCGGATCCGGTACGGTCTGATCTTCTTCCTCTTCTTCCAGAAATTCGAAGACTCTCTCTGAAGCTGCCGCTGTGGACTGAAGCATATTCGCCACCTGTGCCACCTGCTGAATCGGCTGTGTAAAGTTTCTTACATACTGGATAAACGACTGAATATCGCCGACTTCAATGGTGTTTCTGATCGTCAGCCATCCTCCCAGTATCGCCACTGCCACATAGCCGAGATTTCCGATAAACTGCATCACCGGCATCATCATCCCTGAAAAAAACTGCGATTTCCACGCCGAATCATAAAGCTTGTCGTTCGTCGCGTTGAATTCCCTGATCACATCTTCTTCCTTATTAAATGCCTTGATGATATTATGTCCGCTGTAGATCTCTTCGACCTGGCCGTTTACATTTCCCAGATATTCCTGCTGTCCGCGGAAATATCTCTGTGAATGTCTCATGACAAAAGACAGCAGAAGCACCGAGACCGGCAGGATCAGTATCGCTACCAGAGTCATCAGAGGACTGATGGAAAGCATCATGATCAGCACGCCGATGATGGTCGTGACAGATGTAATAAGCTGTGTGGCGCTCTGATTCAGGCTCTGCCCCAGCGTATCCACGTCATTCGTCACGCGGGAAAGAATCTCTCCTACCGGCTTCGTATCAAAATAGTTCATAGGCATCCGGTTGATCTTCTCCGAGATTTCTTTTCTCAGACGGTAGGTTGTCTTCTGGGATACCCCTGTCATGATCAGTCCCTGGATAAAAGAGCAGAGAGCACTGATCAGATACAGTCCCAGCGTCATAAGAAGGATCCGCCCTATCTTTCCGAAATCCATTCCGCTGCCCCCGGAAACTTTGCTGACCAGACCGTTAAAAATCTCCGTTGTCGCTTTTCCAAGGATCCTCGGTCCGACAATGTTAAATACAGTTCCGCAAATTGCGAATACTGCCACAAAGATTATATGCACCTTAAAGGCGCTCATGTATTTTACAAGTTTTTTCAGTGTTCCCCTGAAATCTTTCGCTTTCTCGCCCGGCACGCCGCCGCGCGGTCCGTGTCCGCCCATTCTAGGCATGCTCCTCAGCCTCCTTTCCGTCTGTGCCTCCACTTTTGCCGGCATCTTTTCCGGTTCTTCCGGCATTCAGCTCCGACTCTGAGAGCTGGGACGCCGCAATCTGCTGATATACCTCACAGTTTTCCAGAAGTTGGCTGTGCGTTCCTATTCCCGCAATGCGTCCCTCGTCGAGTACAATGATCTGCTCTGCATTAAGAATCGTACTGATCCTCTGCGCCACGATCAGAACCGTACTGTCTTTTGTCCTCTTCTTCAGAGCCTTTCTGAGAGTCACATCGGTTTTGAAGTCAAGTGCAGAAAAACTGTCGTCAAAAATGAATACTTCCGGATGCTTTGCGATTGCTCTGGCAATGGACAGTCTCTGTTTCTGTCCGCCGGATACATTGGATCCTCCCTGAGCGATATGGCTTTCATACCGGTCCGGTTTCGTTTCGATAAACTCAGTCGCCTGGGCAATCTCCGCTGCTTCCACCATTTCTTCCTCACTCCCGTCGGGATTGCCGAACATGATGTTGGAAGCGATATTTCCCGAGAAAAGAAGTCCTTTCTGCGGAACATAACCGAGCCGTTCCCTCAGGTCGTGCTGGCTCACTTCCCGGATATCCGTGCCGTCCAGCGTAATAAATCCTTCCGTGACATCATAGAAACGCGGGATCAGGTTGACCAGAGTTGATTTTCCGCTTCCCGTACTTCCGATGATCGCGGTCGTCTGCCCCGGCTTTGCGGTAAATGTTATGTCATGAAGCACATTTTCTTCTGCTCCCGGATATCGGAAAGATACATGATCGAATCTGAGCATGCCCTTCCTGCCGCTGTCAAAAGACTTCGGCTGCTCCGGGTCACGAATAACCGTTTTACTCTGCAGGACTTCCTCCACACGGTCTGCAGCGACTGCAGCCCTCGGAAGCATGATGGAAAGCATGCACAGCATCAGGAATCCCATGATGATCTGCATCGTATACTGGATAAATGCCATCATATCGCCGACCTGCATCTGACCTTCATCAATACCATGGGCTCCCGTCCACACTATGAGGACAGAGACTCCATTCATAATAAGCATCATGACAGGCATCATAAACGTCATGGCGCGGTTAACAAACAGATTTGTTTTCGTTAGTGTGCGGTTTGCGGCATCAAAGCGCTCCTCCTCATGCTTCTCCGTGCTGAAGGCCCTGATGACAGACAGGCCCGTCAGGATTTCACGCATAACTAAATTCACCTTATCTACA
>ERZ1090862.426-NODE-426-length-18813-cov-10.624107_pt1 | contig 18813 bp, 13 predicted proteins | sample MGYA00478481_ERZ1090862 | MGnify/ENA primary metagenome ERZ1090862 (study PRJEB33644, sample SAMEA5815745) | chicken gut metagenome | biome: Chicken; feature: Gastrointestinal Tract; material: Caecum | place: Ireland | collected 2019-01-01 | study: A study of the... | reverse complement strand
ATTCCTGCACCCGGGGCTTTTTTGTACTGTCTGCACAATCTGGGGCGGTCCATTTCGGCTTCCTTGGAGGGGCCTTTTTGTGTAAGCTATTTTGCAGCAGGCCCTTTGTTCCGGGCCGGGGCGGTCAGGCTTCCTCCGCCTTTTCCTGGGGGACGAGGATGTTCAGAAGGAACACCACCAGGAAGGAGACCACCAGCGAGCTGCCGAAGATGTTCTGCAGCAGCGGCGGGACAAACTGCAGGATGTCGGGCGCGGCGTCGATGCCAAGGCCCAGCGCCAGCGCGATGCCGATGATCATCCGGTTGCGGTAGTTCAGCGGCTGTTCGTTGAGCAGCTGGATGCCGGACATCGTGATGGCCGCAAACACCGTGACGGTGGCGCCGCCCAGCACCGGCTGGGGGATGGTGGCCATCAGGCCGCTGAATTTGGGGAAGATGCCGGCCAGCAGCATGATGACGCCGACCATTGTGAAGACCCGGCGGGCCACCACCTTGGTGGTGCAGATCAGCCCGACGTTCTGGCTGTAGGGGTCGGTGGGCAGGCCGCCGATGCAGGCGCCGATCATGCCGCAGACGCCCTGGCCCTTGATGGCGCCGCCCAGTTCCTGGTCAGTGGCCTCCCGGTCGAAGCCGCCCATGGCGGTGGAGGAAACATCCCCGATGGTCTGCACGGCCTGGACCATGTACATCAGGATCATCATGACGATGGCGTCGGGGTGGAATTCCAGCCCGAAATGGAAGGGCACCGGCACCGAGAACCAGGACGCGGCCTGCAGGTTGGTGAAATCCACCACCCCGCCCATGGCCAGCGCCGCCCCATAGCCGACAACGATGCCGATGAGCATGCCGGAGGTCTTGATGAGCCCTTTGCCGAAGAAGTTGCAGCCCAGGGTGACGAGCAGCGTCAGGATGGCCAGCAGCCAGAACTTGGGGGCGCCGAAGCTGCCGTTTGCCTGGGCGGCCGAACCGCCGCCGATGTAGTTGATGGCGGTGCCGTACAGCGACAGGCCGATGCTCATGACCACGGTGCCGCTGACGATGGGCGGGAAGAACCGGCGCAGCCGGCCGATGAACATGCCGATGAAGATGGACACAAAGCCCGCCACCAGCTGCGAGCCGAAGATGGCCGCGATGCCGTACTGCTCGCCGATGATGGTCAGGATCGGCATATAGGCGAAGGCCACACCCATGACGTTGGGCATCTTCATGCCGAAGCCCAGCACCGGGAAGAGCTGCAGCAGGGTGGTGATGCCGCCGATGATCATGGCTGCCTGGGTGAGCATGATCTGCTCCTCGGCCGACAGGCCGCAGGTGCCGGCGATGAGCATGGGCGGCGTGATGTTGCCGATGAGCATGGCCAGCACATGCTGCATCGCCTGCGGGAAGGCGACGCCCCAGGAGGGTCTGCCTTCAAACCGCAGCAGTTCCGCATTGGTGGTCTGATTCATAAAAAATCCTCACTTTCCGAAAAAAAGCCTCAAACAGAGACAGTATATCGGAAAGCAAGGCGTAATGCAAGTCATATTTCCCGTTTTTTCGAAAGTTTTTCCCGCAGCCGGTCCAGTTCCTCCGGCCGGTCGGCGTCCTGCAGCTCGTCGGGGCCGCCGGCCTCCACCTGGCCCGGGGCCGCGGGGCCGGCCCGCAGCACCGCGCTGCCCCCCTGCCCCGGCCCCAGGCTGCGCAGGGCGGCAAAGTCCCGGGCCGGAAAGAGCACCGGCGCCCCGCCCTGGCCCTGCCAGGCGGCCCGCCAGGGCCGGTCCGGGGCGTTGACCGCCGCCAGGGCCAGGGCGGCCACCGTCTGCCGGCTCAGCAGCGGCTGGTCGGCCGGGCAGAACAGGCAGCCGGCCAGGCCGTCCATGCCGGTCAGCCCCAGGCGGATGGTATCCCGGCGTTCCGGTTCGCCGTGCAGCACCGCCCGGATGCCGCGGCGGGCGCAGTGGGCGGCGATCTCGGGGTGGCGGGTGACCACCACCCGGCGGGCAAAGATGCCCCCGGTGGCTTCCAGCGCCCGGATGAACAGTGGCTCGCCGCCGAAGTCCGCCAGCAGCTTGTTGGACCCGAACCGCCGCCCCAGCCCCGAGGCCATGACCACGCAGCCCAGCGCCCCGAAGGGGGCGTCCAGATCCACAAGGAAGACATCCGGCCGGCGGCAGAGCCCCTGCAGCAGCGGCAGCTCCTGGTGGCGCACGGCGGCCAGCAGGCGCCGGGCATCCAGCAGGGCGAGCAGGGCGGCGCAGTAGGCCGGGCAGGCCGTTTCCAGGTAGCCCACCTCGTCCACCGCCGCCCAGCCGCCGGGGGCAGCGGCACAGCGGGCCAGCGCCGGCACCCCCAGGGACAAAAAGCCTTCGGGCAGCGGTCTCATGCGGTTTTCCGGCCCGGGCAGGGCCGGGTCGAACCGACCGATCGGCACCCGGCGGCCGGTGGCGTCCTCCTGCAGCCAGACCGCCCGGCCGGGCTCGGCGCAGCTGGTCAGCCCCGGCACCGGGCCGGGCAGGCGGGCCCGCAGTGCCCGCAGCAGGGTGGTTTTGCCGCTGCCCCGGTCACCGGTCAGGATCAGGTGCCGTTTGCCGCTCGCCCGGAAAGAACTCCAGATACAGTCGGCGGTCAGCCGCCAGGCAGGCGTCCCGGTAGGCTTCATAGCGCTGCAGCCACTCCTTTCCCTGTGGTGTCAGGCGGCTGCCGCCGCCCTCCCGGCCGCCGGCGGCGCGGGTGGTCAGGGCAAAGCCCAACGCCTGCTCGGCCCGGCGCAGGATCTTGAGGGCCTTGGTGTAGGCCATGCCCATGGCCTGGGCCGCCGCCCGCAGCGAACCGGTCTGCTCCACGGCGCGGAGCAGCCGGCAGGGACCTTCGCCAAAAAACTTTTCCCCGTTTTCATCCAGGATCTGGACCTTGATGTGCGGCCGCATCCGCTCACCTCCCTTCCCCGGGGCCCGGCGGCTCCGGTTCCTTGAGCAGTACGATCTGTTCGGCGCCGCTGCGGCTGCGGCAACGCTGCAGGCTTACCGGCCCGTACAGGGCCGAAAGGGCGGCTTCCATCCGCTCCAGGGTGTCGGCGGCCGGGTCCAGCACCGCCTGCACCCGGCCGTCGGCCAGCACCAGCAGCCGGTCGCAGCCGTTGAGCGCCAGCCCCGGGTCGTGCAAAGCCGCCAGCGCCCCCCGCCGCCCGGTCTGCACCCAGCGGCGCAGCAGCGCCAGCATCCGGGTGCGGTGGCGCAGGTCCAGCGCGCTTTCGGGTTCGTCCAACAGCAGCAGCCCGGCCCCGGCGGCCAGCGTCCGGGCCAGGATGCAGAGCTGCCGCTGCCCCTCGCTCAGCTGGCGGTAGTTTTCCTCCTCCCGCCCGGCCAGCCCCACCCGGGCCAGCGCGTCGGCGGCTGCCGCCCGCATTGCCGCCGTGGGCCGCTGGAGCAGCCCCAGCCGCGGGTTGAAGCCCATGAGCACCACATCCAGCACCGAAATGTCGATGTCGATGCCGCTGCGCTGGGGGATGTAGCCGCAGCGCAGCGCCAGTTCGCGGGGGCGCAGGGACTCCAGCGGGGCGCCTTCCAGCACACAGCGGCCGGTATGGGGCAGGATGCCGCAGATCGCCTTGAGCAGGGTGGTCTTGCCGCTGCCGTTGGCGCCCAGCAGCCCCACCAGGCTGCCGGCTTCCAGCGAAAGATCCACCCCGCGCAGCACGGTCCGGCCGCCGTAGCCGGCGTCCAGCCCCTCCACTGTCAGAAAGTTCATGGGTGCCGCCTCCCCCTTACGATCAGATACAGCAGGAACGGCGCCCCCAGCAGGCTGGTGAAGATGCTCACCGGCAGCTCGGTGGCGGCGACGCTGCGGGCCAGGATGTCCGCCCCCACCAGCAGCACGCCGCCCAGCAGCCCGCCCAGCAGCATGGTGGGCCGGTCGTTGCGGCGGGTGAGCAGCCGGGCGCCGTGGGGGGCCAGCAGCCCCACAAAGCTGATGAGCCCCGACAGGCTGACCACACAGGCCACCGCCAGCGTGGCGGCCAGCAGCACCGCCAGCCGCAGCCGGCCCACCTCGACGCCCAGCATCCGGGCTTCGCCCTCCTCCGCCGCCAGCAGCAGGATCTGCCGGTGGAGCAGGAACAGCACCGCCAGGCAGACCGCGCACAGCGCCAGGCTGCCGCCGATGGAATAGCCGCTGATGCCGTTGAGGCTGCCCATGATCCAGTATTCGATGGAGGCCAGCTCCCGCTCAGGGTCGGCGGTGAGTTTGAGACACATGAGGACGGTCTGGGCCAGCGCATGGACCGCGATGCCCGCCAGCACGACGGTGCCGTGCCGGCCGGACCGGTCGAGAGCGGACAGCCCCAGCGCCAGCCCCACCGCGGCCAGCGCCCCCGCAAAGGCGGAGGCCGTGACCGCCGCCGCCCCGGACAAAAACAGAATGCCCGCCGCCGCCCCGGCGCTGGCGCCGGAGGACACGCCGATCACATCCGGCGAGGCCAGCGGATTGCGGAAGACCGTCTGGTAAACAAACCCCGCCGCCCCCAGCGCAAAGCCGCCGACGACGCCGACGACGGTACGGCTGACCCGCAGCGTCCAGAACACCCGCCACTGCATCTCGTCCCCGGCCAGCAGGCCGGCCGGGCTCAGCGGGTAGCGGCCGCAGAACAGGCTGAAAATGGCCAGGGCGGCCAGCAGGGCCGCCCCGGCCAGACAGAGCGCGTCAGATTTCCTGGTAGGTGAAGCCATAGAAGGTCTCATAGAACTCGTTGATGATCTCCATGTTCTCGCCGTCGATGCCAAGGTCCGGGTGCAGGGCGCCGGAGAGCCACACCGACCCCAGAATGCCGCCGGGCACCGGGCTGTCCCAGGCTTCGGCGTTGCCGGGGATCTGCAGGACGTCGCCGTTTTCCACCGCCTTGCAGCCGGCCAGGTTCGGGTCGGTCATCACGTCCTCCACCGTGTAGTCGGCGTCGGAAGCCAGCACGATGTAGTCGGGGTTCCAGGTGAGGATCTGCTCATAGCTGACGGAGGCCCAGTAGGTGTCGGTGATCCCCTGCGCCACGTTCCTCCCGCCGGCCATCTCGATCATCGAGGACTGGTACATCGCGCCGCCGGCGGTGGACAGGAAGTCCGAATTGCCGGCCAGGTAGACGTTGGGGCGCTCGACGTCGGCCAGAAGTTCGGTGAGCCGGTTCTGCTGCTTCACCGTGAAGTCCGCCAGCTGTGCGGCGCGGGCCCGGGTATCGGTGGCGGCGGCGACCAGCGCCACGGCCTCTTCCAGCAGGGTCTGGTCCTCGGGGTTGACCACCAGCGCCGGGATGCCCAGTTCCGCCAGGCTGTCGGCGGCATCCTGCAGCTTGAGGGGCAGGATGACCAGGTCGGGGGCCAGGGCAGCGCAGCCTTCCAGGTCAAACTCCTTGGCGGTGCCGACGCTGGGCAGTTCCAGCAGCCCGGGGGCGCTGCGGGCGTAGATCGGCCGGGTGTCGGCCTTGGCCTCGATGCCCACCAGCTGGTCCTGCAGGCCCAGCGCGATGCACAGGCTGGTGCTGATGTAGTAGCCGCTGACCAGCGTCTCGGGCTTTGCCTCGATGGTCACCTCCCGCCCGGCCTGGTCGGTGAGGGTGACGGGGTACTCGGTGGGCGCGTCGGCGTCTTCCGCTTCGGAGTAGACCTCCCCGTTTTCGTCGAGAACGACGGCCTGGCCGCTCCCGTCGGCGGATTCGGACGTCTGTGCCGCCGGCTCGGTGGAGGCAGGCGTGCTTCCGCCGGCGGGTGCGCTGTCGCCGCCGCAGGCGGCCAGGGACAGGGACATCGCCAGCGCCAGCAGCAAGGCGGTGATCTTTTTCATCTTCATGATTCTGCTCCTTACCGTTATAGTCAAGAAACTATAACGCAATTATAACAATATCCCTTTGCAAAATCAAGGCTTGCTGGTATACTGTAGACAAAACTGTCCGTCTTTGCCGATGGATGAAAAGGAAATGAGCCATGATCAACATACAGAACTATGTCCGGGCAAAGAGCCTGGAGGAAGCGTACACCCTCAACCAGAAAAAGAGCACCCGCATTCTGGGCGGGATGCTGTGGCTGAAGATGGCCGGCAACACGGTGGGCACCGCCGTGGATCTGGGCGGCCTGGGGCTGGACACCATCGAGGAGAGCGAGGAGGACTTCCGCCTGGGGACCATGGCGACGCTGCGCGCCTTTGAGCGGCACCCGGGCCTGGCCGCCTACACCGGCGGCGCGGCCGGCCGGGCGGTGCAGGACATTGTGGGGGTGCAGTTCCGCAACATGGCCACGGTGGGCGGCAGCGTGTGGGGGCGGTTCGGGTTTTCCGACCTGCTGACCCTGCTGCTGAGCATGGACACCCGGGTGGAGCTGTACAAGGGCGGCCTTGTTCCGCTGGAAGAGTTTGCCGCCCGCCCCTATGACCGGGACCTGCTGGTGCGGGTACACATCCGCAAAACGCCGGGCCGGTTCGCCTACCGGGCCATGCGCATCCAGCGCACCGACCTGCCGGTGCTGACCTGCGCGATGAGCCGCCTGGGCGGCGAATACCGGCTGGCTGTGGGCGCCCGCCCGGGCCGGGCGGTGCTGCTGCGGGACGAGGAAGGTCTGCTGGCCGGCGGCATCACCCCCGACAGCGCCGCCGCCTTTGCGGCCTGGGCGGGGCGCAGCGTGCCCACCGGCAGCAACGCCCGCGGCAGCGCCGGCTACCGCACCCATCTTGTGGAAGTACTGACCCGGCGCAACGCGCTGGAGCTGGGAGGTTTGGCCCAATGACCGAAGTAACACTGACCCTGAACGGCCGCCCTGTCACCGACCGGGTGGCGCCGGATTCGCTGCTGATCGATTTTGTGCGCGCCCACGGCTGCGCCAGCGTCAAGCGCGGGTGCGAGACCGCCAACTGCGGGCTGTGTACCGTGCTGCTGGACGGCGTGCCGGTGCTTTCCTGCTCGCTGCTGACGGTGCGGGCCGCCGGGCGCAGCGTCCAGACGCTGGAGGGCCTGCAGCAGGAAGCCGCCGATTTCGTCGGCTTTATCGCCGACCAGGGGGCCGACCAGTGCGGGTTCTGCAACCCGGGCTTTGTGATGAACACCATCGCCCTGCTGCGGGAGAACCCCGACCCCACCGACGACGAGATCCGGGCGTTCCTGGCCGGGAACCTCTGCCGCTGCTCGGGGTATGAAGGGCAGCTGCGGGGCATCCGGGCGTATCTGGACAGCCGGAAAGGAGGGCGCACCGATGCCTGAACAGAACTCCTACCGCGCCGTGAACCAGCCTGTGCGCAAGAAGGACGCGATGCAGCTGCTGCTGGGCAAGCCGGTGTATGTGGACGACATCGCCCCGAAGGACGCGCTGGTGGTCAAGATCCTGCGCTCCCCCCACCCCAACGCCATCGTGCAGCAGATCGACACCGCCCGGGCGCTGAAGGTGCCGGGGGTGGTGGCTGTCTACACCTGGCAGGATGTGCCCCGCCAGCGGTTCACCATTGCGGGGCAGACCTACCCCGAACCCTCGCCCTATGACCGGCTGATCCTGGACCGGCATGTGCGGTTTTCCGGCGACGCGGTGGCCATCATCGCCGCCGAGACCGAGGCGGCTGCCCTGCGGGCGATGAAGCTCATCAAGGTGCAGTACCAGGTGCTGGACGCGGTGCTGGATTTCCGCACCGCCAAGGACAACCCCACCCTGGTCCACCCGGAAGAGGACTGGTACCCGCCCTGCCAGGTGGGCGGCGACAACCGCCGCAACCTGGTGGCCAGCGAGGTGAACGCCGCCGGCGATGTGGAGGCCGTGCTGGCCGACTGCGACCTGGTGCTGGACCGCACCTACCACACCAAGGCTTTCAACCAGGCGATGATGGAGACTTTCCGCACCTATACCGAATTGGACCGGTACGGGCGGCTGCATGTGATCTCCTCCACCCAGATTGTCTTCCATGTGCGGCGCATCCTGTCCCGGGCGCTGGGGCTGCCCAAAAGCCGCATCCGGGTGGAAAAGCCCCGCATCGGCGGCGGGTTCGGCGCCAAGCAGACCGCTGTGTGCGAGGTCTACCCCGCCTTTGTGACGATGCAGACCGGCCGCCCGGCCAAGCTGATCTATACCCGGGAGGAAGCCCAGATCGCCGGGTCCCCCCGGCATGAGATGCAGGTGCGGGTGCGGCTGGGCGCCGATCGGGACGGGCGCATCCGGGCCATCGACCTGTACACCCTGTCCAACACCGGCGCCTACGGCGAACACGGCCCCACCACGGTGGGGTTGTCGGGGCACAAGTCCATCCCGCTGTACACCGGCAGCCTGGAAGCCTACCGCTTCGGCTACGACGTGGTGTATACCAACCACCAGGCCGCCGGCGCCTATCGGGGCTACGGCGCCACCCAGGGCATCTATGCGGTGGAGACCACCGTCAACGAGCTGGCCGAGACCCTGGGGATGGACCCCACCGCCATCCGGGACAAAAACATGGTGCGCCAGGGGATGCGGATGCCCGCCTATTACAACGAGCCCGCCAACGCCTGCGCGCTGGACCGCTGCCTGGAGCACTGCAAGGAGATCTTCCACTGGGACGAAAAGTACCCGGTGCGGGATATGGGCAACGGCAAGGTACGCGCCGCCGGCGTGGCCATGGCGATGCAGGGGTCCTGCATTTCGGCGGTGGACGTGGGGTCCGCCACCATCAAGCTCAATGAGGACGGCAGCTACAACCTGATCATCGGCGCGGCGGACATGGGGACCGGCTGCGACACCATCCTGGCCCAGATGGCCGCCGAATGCCTGGACTGCCCGGTGGAGGATGTGGCCGTCTTCGGCGCCGACACCGACGCTTCCCCCTACGATTCGGGGTCCTACGCCTCCTCCACCACCTATGTGACCGGCATGGCGGTGGAGAAAGCCTGTGCCCAGCTGAAGGAGAAACTCTGCCGTATCGCCGCTGGTATGCTGGACTGCCCGCCCGAGGACGTGGTGTTTGCGGGCCGGGAACTGCGCAGCGCCGCCACCGGCCGGGCCGTGACGCTGGAGGAGGTGGGCTACAAGACCCAGGTGTTCAGCAACGAGGCGCCCGAGGTCACGGTGAGCCATTCCTCCCCCATCTCGCCGCCGCCCTTCATGGTCGGCATGGTGGAGATCGAGCTGGACCGGGAAACCGGGCTGGTGACCGTGCTGGACTACATGGCCGTGGTGGACTGCGGCCTGCCCATCAACCCAGCGCTGGCCCGCATCCAGGCCGAGGGGGGCATTGTGCAGGGCATCGGCCATACTTTGATGGAAGACGTGCAGTACGACCGCAGCGGCCGGCCGGTGGAATCCAGCTTTTTGCAGTACAAGATCCCCACCCGGCTGGATATGGGGCACCTGCGGGTGGAGTTTGAGCACAGCCACGAACCCACCGGTCCCTTCGGCGCCAAGAGCATCGGGGAAATCGTCATCAACACCCCGGCCCCGGCGCTGACCCATGCGATCTACCGGGCCACCGGCGTCTGGCACCGGGAGCTGCCCATCACGCCGGAACAGATCGCCATGAGCCGCCCCTGACCGCCCTTCCCCGCTGACGGCGGCAGTTTCAGCCGTTTCGCATAAAAACCGCCCGCACAGGCTGCGGGCGGTTTTTCATGTCCGGATCATCGCCGGGCCGTCTGTTTGCCGCCCGTGTTCCTTTGTCGCATCCTCCAAATATTCCCCGGGATCTTTGGCGGCCGGGCCCTGCCCGGCTATGGTATAATGGGATCAGGAATTCCTCTTGCCCTTTGCGGGGCAGGCAGAACAAAGGAGGCGCACGACATGGCGAAGTACAGATGCAGCGTATGCGGATACATCTATGACGAGGAGGCCGAGGGGGCTCCCTTCTCTGCACTGGGGGAGTGCCCGGTCTGCCACCAGCCCACCGAGAAATTCACCCTGTATAAAGAGGACCACGGCACCGAGCCGGTGCGCCCCAGGGAGCCCAGGCTGGAATATCCGAAGGAATTTGTCCGGGATGACCCCGCCTGCCGGTACATGAAGGAGATCCACGAGATGGCGGTGACCGGCAAAAGCCGGTCGGCCGCGATGGGCACCGAACTGCCGATGCCAAACTGGGACGATATTCTGATTTTGGGCGCCCAGCTGGACCCGATGCCGCTGGAGGAGGACGCCCCGGTGCGCACCACCACCGTCATCGGGCCCCGGGCCAAGCGCCCGCTGATCCTCGAAAACCCGGTATACATCTCCCACATGTCCTTCGGGGCCCTTTCCCGGGAGGCAAAGGTGGCGCTGGCCAAAGGGTCCGCCCTGGCGCACACCGCCATGTGTTCCGGCGAGGGCGGCATTCTGCCGGAGGAGATGCAGGCCGCCGACAAGTACATCTTTGAATATGTCGGCAACCTGTACAGCGTCACGCCGGAAAACCTGAAAAACGCCGACGCCATTGAAATCAAGATCGGCCAGGGCACCAAGCCCGGCATGGGCGGCCATCTGCCCGGGGAGAAGGTGACCCGGGAGATCAGCGAGATCCGCAACAAGCCGATGGGGCAGGACATCGTCGCGCCCTCCCGCTTTCCGGGCATCGAGACCAAAGAGGATCTGAAGCAGCTGGTCAGCCAGCTGCGGTATGCCTCCGACGGGCGGCCCATCGGTGTAAAGATCGCCGCCGGCCGCATCGAACGGGACCTGGCCTTCTGCGTTTTTGCCGAGCCGGACTTCATCACCATCGATGGCCGGGGCGGCGCCACCGGGTCCTCGCCCCGGCTGCTGCGGGACTCCGCCAGCGTTCCCACCATCTACGCGCTGCACCGGGCCCGGAAATATCTGGACAGCATCCATTCGGACATCAGCCTGGTGATCACCGGCGGGCTGCGGGTCTCCTCCGACTTTGCCAAGGCCATCGCCATGGGGGCGGACGCCGTGGCGGTCGCTTCCGCCGCGCTGATCGCCCTGGCCTGCCAGCAGTACAAGATCTGCGGCACCGGCATGTGCCCGATGGGCATTGCCACCCAGGACCCCGAGCTGCGCACCCGCCTGCAGGGGGAGGCAGCGGCCCGGCGGGTGGCCAATTTCCTGAACGTCTCGCTGGAAGAGCTCCGGATGTTCGCCCGCATCACCGGGCATGGGGATCTGCATGAGCTGTCGGTGGAGGACCTTTGCACCATCAGCCGGGAGATCAGCGAGTACACCGATATTCCCCACGCCTGAGCGGCGGAGCCAAAGCCGCCGCCAGCCCGGCCCCACGCACGCCATTCAATAAAAACCGACCCTCCCGGGAAGCCGCATCCGCTTCCCGGGAGGGTCGGTTTCTTCTGTCGTGCCGCGGTCCGGGCAAGCCGCCCCGGCCGCTTACGGGCCCGGCCACGCAGCCCCCGTCGCAGAGGATGTCGGTGCCGGTCAGGTAGCCCATGGCCGGGTCGCTGACGGCGGCGAACAGGGCGGCGATCTCCTCGGGTTTTCCCAGCCGCGGGATCGCGTTGAATTTGAGGTAGGTCCCGGCCTCCTCCTTTTCCAGCGCTCCCATCGGGGTGTCGAAGTTGCCCGGCGTGACCGGCAGCACCCGCACGCCCCGGGCCCCGAACCGCGCCGCCTCGCTCCGGGCATACCAGATCACAAAGTACTTGCTGATCGCATAGGCCGCGCCGGGTCGGGTGCTTGCCGGCAGCAGGTTCACCCGGGCCATCATCTTTTTGAGGAAGACTTCCCGGTCGCTGCCGGCCAGCCGGAAGGCCCGGCGGGGCTCAGCAGCTCGGCGCCAGCGGGGCGTTCCCAGTTTGTGGCATACATGGCATACATAGAAAAATCCCTCCTGCGATCTGTAAAGATTCCGGTCTTTCCAACCGCCCCCAGGATATTCCCCCGAGGTAAACCCCAGGTAAACAAAGCCGTTGATCTTTTGTTGATCTGCACGAAGGGATTTTGCAGCAATAAAAAAGTGGCCGTTATTGCAGCGCCCGCCAGGTTTGTTGGGGGCGGTCAGATCGGCGAACAGCTGCCGGGGCATTCTATCTTGCCCCCTCCCCGCCGGAGCCTCAAAACCTTGCGGTGAGCCTGCCGCCTTTCGGCCGTTCACCCCCACAAATCCCGACCAGATGCTTTCCGTTTTTCCCGGCCCGCATTGTACGGGCAGACGCCCTCAAGCGGGCCGGGCATGGCAGAGCCCCCGGAGGATGTTCCTCCGGGGGCTTTGGTTTAGAGGTTCAGCGGCGCGTCACAGGCGGTTGGCTCAGCGATCGCTCTTGCGCTTTTTCGCGTAGAGGAGCACGCCAATGCCGCCGGCCGCCACGCAGACCAGGGCGATCAGCGCCATGTACGGGAAATCGTCGCTCGTCTGCGGCACCTTATTGTTGGCGACCTTGTTCGCGCCGTTATCGGCGCCGTTGTTGGCGGCGTTGTTCGTGGCGGAAGAAGTCGAACCGCTGCCCGGCGTTGCGGTGGGCTTGCCGCCCCAGGTGCCATTGGCGATGCCCTCCGCAATGTCGGGATGCTCGTCCGGCGCAGGGGTGACCACCGGCTGATCGGCCGGCTTGGAGGGTTCGGGGGCAGGCGGCTTCAGCTCGGCAGAATCCACAGCCTTTTTCAACGCGGCAAAGGCAGCCTTCAGGTCCTCCTCGCTCGCACAGTTGGCGATGGCCGCCTCGGCGTCGGAAACAGCCTGGCGGATGGCGGCTGCACTGGCAGCCGTGTACTTGCTCAGGTCCATTTCCCTGACCTGCTGCAGCAGCTTGTCCAGTTCGGCGGAGTCGCCGGCCTTCTCCAGCGCTGCTACAGCCGCCTGCAGCGCCCGTGCAGCCGCATCCACAGCTTCCTGCGTGGCGTTCGCGTTGCCGGCGACCGTCCTTGCGGCCTCCAGCGCCTCAGCGACCCGCTTCCAGGAATCCGCAGAATAAAGGGCCTGGTCCAGTGCCTCCACATAAGAGACGGCGTTGTTGAGTTCGGTCATGTCTGCACGGAGCACCAGCGCCTTGTAGGCAGCCTCCAGGTTGGCGCGAGCGGTCTCGATCGCCTCGTCGGTGGCGTCACGGTCGGCGGCGACCTTCTCGGCCTCTGCCAGCGCCCGGGCAAGGGCAGCCCAGGAGTCGGGCTGATACTTGCTTTCATCCAGTTCCTTGATGCTGCCAATGGCCGCGACCAGGTTCGAGTTGTCGGCGCGCTTCGCAAGACCATCCATGGCGGTCTTCAGCGCGGCGGCCGCGTCGGTCACGCCCTCCTGGTTTGCATCCTCAGCGGCAGAGACGCCCTTCGCTTGATCCAGCGCAGCCGCAAAGGCGGCCCAGCTGGTGGTCGTGTACTCGTCTTCCACCAGGGTGGAAGCCTGTTCGATCAGCTGATTCAGCATGGTCTTGTCCACAACGGGTTCGATGGGCTTGGCCGCAGCGTACAGTTCGGCCTCGTAGATGCGGACGCAGGCGCCCCAACCGGTGGTATCGGTACGGCTGACATTCAGCTTGAAGATCCGTCCGGTCGCATCACCCAGATCATTGGTGGTAACATCGGCCGCGTTATCGGTGGTCTTGGCGAGTTCTTTCCAGTTCGCAGCATCTGCCAGCACAGTGTTCCGTTTCTCGGGCTCCATGGCCAGCAAGTCGTCCACATTGACCTTTTCTTCGTTCAGCACAAAGAACTCGTAATTGGCCGTGTTCATGCTGCCGCTGGAGGGCGTCGGGTTTTCCGCCACGCCGACATGGGAGACAACCAGCTGCCGGACGTCGCGCTCTTCGCCGATGTCAAAGGCGACCCACAGGTTGCTGCCGTCCTCGCACCATTTGCCGGTATCAGGGTTTTTCTTGTCGCCGTCGAACAACTTCTCGGGGCCTTTATCCGTGTTCGAAAGTGCGCTGTTGGTTCCAATAATAGCCGCACTCCCGGATACCAGCTCCAACTCCTCGCTGGGTTCAATAACGGTCACAGCAGCTGTAGCAGACTTCGCAGAGTCCTGGTTAGAAGTGGCCACAACCGTCAGCTGCTCTGCGGTCTCGTCCTCCGCAACGGTCAGCAAGCCGGTCTCGTCGATCACCGTTGCCTCGGCAGCGGCACCGTCTACGCTCCAGGTCACAGAATGGTCGGTGATGTTTTCACCGTTCACCACGGCGGCAAACTGCTTGGTTGCGCCCTTCTCCACAGACGCAGTGGCAGGCGATACGGTAACCGAGGTAACGATCGGATCCGTGGAATTGCTCTTCAGGGTAACGTTCACATCGTAGGTCTGGCCTTCGGTCACGACCAGGCGCTTCACGACCGTATCGCTGATCGCGTAGCCCTCGGGCACAGATTCACACTTGAGGGCGTAAGTGCCCAGAACGACCTCGGCAGGCTCGCCGGTGGTCACGGAGCAGATCTTTTCGTCGCTGTCATTGTAGACGCCATAGGTAACGCCGGTCAGCTCCTCGCCCTTGGCATTGGTCGCCACCAGGTTCAGGAAAGCGGTCGGCTCCGGGAACACGGGGGTCTCCACAGTAAACTTGTCCGAGATCAGCTTACCGGCGCGCTTCACCTGCAGAGCGAGTTTGCTGCCGGCACGGGGCACCCGGATGCCGTGGATGGTCACCGAGTTCTCGCCCTCCGCCACCGGGAGAGAAGCCTTGATGTAATCGTCGGTGGCCGCGCGGGTCAGCGGCTCAGCCTCGTAAACATAGACCACGTCGCCCGCGCTCAGGCCGTTCACCGTCAGCGAGATGAAGATGTCGCTGCCGTTGGAGGAGCTGCCGGAATCGGGCTGAGAATACGCTTCAAACTGGACGTCATCAGCCGTCACAGGCGCGGACTTTTCTGCGTTTTCCGCCTCAAAGCGGGCGCTCAGCTTGATGCTTTCCCCCGCTTCTGCCGCGGTGGTGGTGTAGTAGATGCGGCCGGCTTCTGCCGTGCCAAAGTCAAGGCCGGTGATGGTGACGGTGCTGTTTTCTGCCACCGCCTCGCCGATCATGGTATACTCGCTGCCGGACCTTGTGTAGACCTTGACAGTCTGGCCCACAGGCACGTTCTTCAGCGTAAAGGTATCATTGGCGCCGGTGCCGTTCTCTGCGGCGGCAAACTGGATGGACACCGGCTCTGTCTGGGGGAAGGTGGCCGTCTCAAACATCTGCCATTCATAGATGCGGATGCCGCCCCAGGGGGAACTGCCGTCGTCATAAATCCGCAGGCGCCATTCCTGAGCGGTCACCGGTTCGTCCAGCAGGACATCGGTCACAGCGGCGGTGTTGTTCTGGATGCGCTTGGCTTCCTTCCACTCGCCCTCTGCGGTCTTGTACTCCAGGGCAAAGTCCACGGTGTTCATCAGCACGTCCTCGCCGCCGTACTGGGCATGTTCCACGCGCCAGCGGCGGACCGTCACTTCACGCCCAATGTCAATGTCCATGTAACCGGTGGGCTGGTTGCTGGCGCACCACTTGGAGCCGTTCAGGGAGGTGCCGTCGATGGCCTTGGAGGCCGGCTCGCTCTCGTTCTCGGAGGAAACGTCGGTCACTTCCGCGCCCAGGCAGACGTTCTCGAACTCCTGCTCCTCGTAAACGTCGGAATCGTCGTTGCCGTACAGCCAGTCATTCTCCAGCGCGGCGCCCTCGCCGCGGACGCCGTTGGCGTTGACGGGGACGACCTTCAGCGTGACATCCTCCTCGTCAAAGTCACGGACCAGGGTGGGCAGGTAGAAGGCCGTGTTGGGGGTCTCCATGATCAGGCTGGAGGTGCCGTCCGCCTTGACCTTGTAGATTTCGTAGGAAGCGGCGCCGTCCACAGCGTCCCAGTAGATGCGGGCTTCCGCATCATAGGCATTGTGGTACAGGATCTCGTCCAGCGTCACCGAAGCGGGGCCGGACAAAGCTGCGCGGTCCTGGTCCAGAATGGCCAGCTGCCCCAGGTTGATCTGGTAGTCGGACACAGCGGTGTCGCTTTCCACCTTCAGGCCGATGGCGTACAGGGTCTTGCCGGCATGGTCTGAAATGTCCACCGCGGTGGTGGTCCAGGTATCGGCCTCGCTGGCCGCCAGATCGTAAGCGACCGTCTCGCAGTCCTCGTAGCCGGCGGTGCTCTCGTCGCCGTAGTAGGCCACCAGCCTGGCTTTGCCGTCGTCGTTCTTGGCGGTCAGGCTCAGTTTCATGCCGTCGGCCACCGTCACATCGGTGCTGTAAAGCATGATGTCGTTGGCGGCGTTGGCGTCCAGATCCCCCAGGAACGCGATGGAGGTGCCGCCGTTGTAGGCGTCGGTGAAGTCATAGCTGCCGCTCAGCTTGGAACCTTCGGAGTCGATGATCCAGGTCCAGGTGGGCATAACGTCCTGCACGGACTGGTAGCTCCACTCTCCGTCGCGGGACAGCTCGCCGTCCACATAGTAGCCGGTGCCGTGGCCGGAGTTGAAGTTGGTCACAAAGGGGGCGCCCAGGATGGGGGTCTTGTCCGCAAAGAAGCGGGACATGCCCTGCCAGGTGGAGGTGGAAATGTCCGCGACCTCGGCTCGCGGGTCGGAAGCGGAGTTGACGTAGAAGTCCTGCTCCACCTCGTGGAACTGTGCGCCGTCCGCAGAATTGCCCAGCGTGGAGTTGGGGCAGTACAGCGCGATGGACAGTTTCAGTTTGCCGTTCTCATCCACCAGCAGCTCATCGCGGAAAGGGGTGTTCATGCCGTTCTGCTGCACGTCCAGGCCCGCGAAAGCATCGTAGGGGCTGCGGCCGATGGAGTTCATGGTGTTGACCGTAGTGGAGATCTGCGTGTCGTACCAGTTGTAGTTCATGAAGAACTCGTTGATGCCCACAGAGCCGTCGCCGCTGCGCTCCATCCAGCGCTGGTTTTGGCTGTTGACGGCATTTTGATACGAAACATTGCCGGTGGGCAGCATCGAGTCGTACCAGCTGATCAGGATGTCCGGGCATTTGGCACGCATGTAGCGGATCATCTCGTCCAGGCGGGACGCGATTTCCGCGCTGCAGTTATAGGATTCCTGGTTGAAGAAGTACCCGTCGAAACCGTAGTACTCCATCACCTCCAGCAGCTTGTCAGCCACGGGGAAGCTGCCGTCCGCCGCCTTCTGGCAGAAGGCATCGACTTCCTCCACATAGCCCGCGCCCGAACCCCAGGGGAAGCCCAGCGTGGCGACGACCGGCACGCCGTTGGTGTGGGCGGCGTCAGTAAATTCACTGGTGGGGCAGCAGATCAGGCCTTCCTCGGAACCGGACCAGTACACGAAAGAATCGGTGTACTGCCAGTAGTTGAAGGACCAGCTCATGATGTTTTCGTTCCCCTGTGCGCCGGTGGTGTCGTGGGAAGAGTTGGCCAGGGAGCAGAGCATCAGTTTGGCTTCAGGGTTTGCCTTCGGGTTTACGACAAAGCCGCCCTTGCGGTCCGCCAGCGGGATGCTCGCCCTGCTGTACCGCGCGTCCGGGTCGGATTCCGGCGTCCACTCCAAAAGGGTGGCCACGCTGAAGGAGGGGCCGATCGGCATCAGGGACTCGTGTGCGGCATACGCTTCGTTCATCTCCGCCGACCCGTCCTTACCGGGGGTCGCGGCACTTGCCGGCAGCGCGGTACTGGACAGTACCATGGTCAATGCCAGCAAACAAGAGCTGAAGCGTTTCCAAGTTCTTGTTTCCATTGGTAAAATACATCCTTTCATTTCGCTTTTCTCGGGTGCATCTGGTCAGTCGCTCCGAACCGGGTCATTCTGGCCGAAAGCCCCTCCGTCGTTCCCCACGGGAGTTTGGAAGGCGGCTCAGAAGACAGAACGCCGCCGTTGAATCAGACAGATCCTTTCGGGGGTACGCCCAAAAGATCCCGCTCAATCCACGGCAAAATACTTTTGCAGAGATCCGGTCAGGTTTGCGCTTAAAGCTGCCGCCTCCTCTCAGCCAAATCCATATCTACCAGAAAATTTGGTTCACTGTGCCTGTATGCGCCCCCCTGATTTCATCGCAGGGCTGGCCCAAAACAGGAACGCGTCCATGTTAACTAATGTTAATGACGCATGGCGAATATTTCTTCGATAAATGCTAAAGTGTCTTAAATAGGGAAATCAGCAATTCCCGATCGGCCGAATTGCGTTAATCTTAGCATACGCTGGCAAATAAAGCAAGTAAAAGTTCAAATTTTTGTTGAAATTGTGGAAGCTGCACATAGAAATCCCCTTGAGCGAGAAATCGGGGCTGTCCGCCCAACAGCCGGTTTTTGCTTTTTTCGCATTTTGAAAAATTAAAATACGACCGAACGTGCGAAGAAAGTTAACTTTTGTTAATGGCAGAAGCGAAGCTGCGCTTTCGTCAAATTCACAATAAAATCCGCATTCGGTTGAATCCATCTGTAAAATCAGGCCATCCTTCTCGGCCGGGGCCGCACACCGGACAAACAAAAAAGCCCGGTCCCCGGCTTCGAGACGCCAGGAATCGGGCTGATGCTGCGATTGTTTTGTATGTTCGGAGGCAGACTTTCCGTTTCTGATGGTTGGTTGTCCGCGCATCTCTCAATCTTCTACGAATTGCACAAAAAGGCAGCCGAATCTTCTACGGCAAGATTTCCTTCCCTCCCGGCTCTTTTTCTGAACATGGTGGAAGAGCGGGACCTCTCCCCTGTCAGAGAGCGGGAAGCGGCCTTGTAAAACTGCACGCCGGGTCCTGAAAAGCCGCCGAACCCCCGCCGCGTTATCATTTGACCAGCGGCAACTTTTTGAAGGGCAGAAAGGCCGGTTGCTTTCGACATAACAACAAAAAAGTGGCCGTTATCCAAAACGACCACTAGACTTGGAGGTGACGACCAGATTTGAACTGGTGAATGAGGGTTTTGCAGACCCTTGCCTTACCACTTGGCCACGTCACCATATTAGTGAAAAACCGGCTTGGAAGCCGGTATTTCACTGTTTTTCTGGAGCGGCCGACGAGGCTCGAACTCGCTACCTCCACCTTGGCAAGGTGGCG